>ERZ1027181.777-NODE-777-length-15591-cov-24.568422_pt1 | contig 15591 bp, 15 predicted proteins | sample MGYA00519247_ERZ1027181 | MGnify/ENA primary metagenome ERZ1027181 (study PRJEB26926, sample SAMN06164415) | human gut metagenome | biome: ENVO:00009003; feature: ENVO:2100002; material: ENVO:00002003 | host: Homo sapiens | place: USA | collected 2012 ...
GGGGTGCTGAGTAGTTACTTGACTATCTTATGCTGTGGGGGTGCTGAGTAGTTACAAAATTTGTGCTGCTTGTTAAAAATATATTAAATGATGTAACTGAGGAACCTATAGATTGTCATGTTAGAATAAATAAGGACTTTACGAGAACTAGATTGTATGTTACATGTAACAATCTGAATGTTGACAACAACTCGAAAAACTCTTATGGTCACTTTAATTGGATTCATCATCAAACGGGAAAGAAAGAGCGTTTTTCTGGTTTGATGCGTATTGCGAATATCCAGATTGGCAACGAAGCAACAAACAAGGGGCTTTCGAATGACTCAGCAATAATATTAAAGAATATCAAGCTATATCCTTTGTACAACGAGCAAGAAATTTTTACAACCGCAGAATTTCTTGACGAGAAAAGTATAGAGGATGAAACATATATTCTTAAAAATGGCGTAAATTCTTATATTAGCTATAGTTGCAAACTGATTCATAAAAATATTTCCGACATTCCAAAAAATCTTTCAAAAATTACATTCTGTATAGAATTTGATTATATTGAGGATGAAAAAGGAAATTATGGTGTAGAAGATATGGTCTGGAGCCATTTCAAGGCTGAAGCCTTTGTTGAGCTGGAAAAAGATCCAGGAAGCGAATGGCTGTGTGTTGATTATGGAACTTCTGCTACTGTTGCTATATTTGGAGATGGCACAGACAATAATTTCCAACTACTGGAATTGAATAACAGAAACAAAGAGATTATTGAAGAAAGAGAAAGCGAAAGATTTAGAACTCCTCGTTTTGAGAGTGGCGAATATTTCTTGTCTTCCAATATCATGTTGCAATCAAATACCCCGTCACTTGATGCAGATTCACACGAAAAATCGTTAGTATATCTTTCTCCTAGTGAACCAAGATTCCATGCGACAGGGTTTCGTTTGCCCTATATGAAAGCATTGGTCGGATATAAAAACCTTCCTAATGGAGATTATTATTCTCAATTCAAGTATAAAATTCACGAATCGGACAAAGAAGCAATATGTTTTGAGGAGGCTCCACTGGAAGTTGATACTATCTTTAGATCTACATATCGATCATTGTTTAAAGATTATATCACGACATGTATTCCAAAGGGAAAGGAAGTAAACAAGATCGTTATTACAGTACCTAACACATATACGCCACATCATATAGAGTATTTAAGAAGAATAGTCAAGGCAGAGATTCCTTCGCTAAGAGAAGATTATATTTGGTTCGTAAGTGAATCTGATTCTATTGCATACTATTATTTGAAAAACTGGGGACAATTCAATAAAGACAGGAATGAAACTTATGATTGTAAAGTTGAGCATGTGCTTGTATATGATATGGGAGCAGGTACATTGGATTTAACATATCTTTCAATTGAGCATTCGGAGTCTGGTGATAAGAAAGTGTCAATGTTGTCAAAACTAGGATTAAACAAAGCTGGTAATTATTTAGACTATGTATTAGCAGAGGTTCTTGTTGATGTATATCCTGAAAAATTCCCTAAAGCGATATTGTCGCATTCTGATGATGATACCATGCAGAACCTGTTGGGCAAACTGAAATTTTTTATAAAAAATGAGCTCAAGCCAAATCTATTCAAATTGGATAGTATTACATTCTCTGCTTGGAATGGGCAAACAATTATGGGGCAGGATTTCGAGAATGAAGAAATTGATTTGACTCTGATTCGTACTAATAGGATAGTAAAAGACTTTATAGACGAATGTACCGATATGCTATTTGACCGATTTGCAAAAATTGGTGGTTTAATACCGGATGAATCTCCTATTGATACACTGATTATGACAGGTCGTAGTATTCAGTTTGGGGAGATAAAAAATCGCCTGCGTCATAAGATTGATACTTGGAATGATGACAAACACTGTGTGTCATTGGAAATTAATGGTGATAAATTAAAGACGGTTGTATCTCAGGGAGCATTATATTATGCTGCACTATATGGTAAACGAACTTCTTCTGTTGAATTAAGCAACAAGAATATTTATGCTAAATATGGTGTGTTATATGAAGACCGAAAGAACAGATGGACATATCAACCATTGATCGATAGTGAGACTAAATCAACCAGACGTTCTGTAGCCAAGACAGGTCAACAAAATGGTATGCAGATATATACCTATGATACGGATCGTTTTTCGGCAGATGAAACGACAAATGATATTTGCCTGGATATGCGAAACACAGTTGAAGCATATTTGGTTCAATGTTATTCTCCTGATCCTGCTAAGGACTATGAAGATGAGGAAAGACGAAATGATTATATATCTGTAATGGCAGCTTTCAATCCAGAAAGCGTATGTCAGGACAAACGAAATGTTCACGTTAGACTTGTAATCGATGAGAATAACGAAATGACATTTACAGCTGGAGATATGGAGTTCGAAGCATCGGCTCCAATTAAAATCGATGTAGAAACAAATAATACTTTTAAACATAGTATGTGGCCATACGCTTAATTTTTACTACAATGAAAAAAATATTAATATCAATAATTATCTGTGTACTAGGTGGAATCGCTCATGCACAGGACATGATAGTAACATTTGCTAGCAATAGTGCAACAATCACGATTGATGGAAAAAAATTTGAAACAAAAAATCAAATAAATATTTGTAAAGAGATAAAAAGTATCAAAATTGAAGAGTCTCCTGGGCTTACCGTTAGAAAAAAGCATTATTTGAAGGTAAATGACCAAAAAATAGCACTTTCATCGCAAGATGCTAATATTAAAGATTCTTGTACATATAATTTAAATAAGCCTTTTACAATACATTATTCTAATGTAATCAAAGTTTTTCGTGATGAAGATTTGTGTGGTACATTCAATGTTGTTAAGCCTATTTCTGAAAAAGATGTAATAGAAAATGTAAAATTCAATAGGGAAGACATTAAATCGATTAAACGAGGTGAGAGAAAAAATGTTGTGGTGACGCTTGAGAATCCCCTCAAAATAACCTTAGAAAATGTAAAAGTATTAATCGGCAAAAAAGAGGTGAAGCCAAGTTTTGATAATAAAACATTGAAATTTGAACTCAGCTTAGAGAATAACGTTGAATCTGCTGATGTAAAGATTAAATATGATGTTAAGGGACACGCAGAACTAAAAGGCTTAGAATATCAATTATATACGATCACACTAGAGAAATCTCCTTTTGAAAATGTTATAGGTGTAATTGTTGGGGTTGTTGTATTAGTATTAGTATTATGGTTGTTTTGGTTCGCAAAAAGCACTCCTGTAAAAACAAAAAAAGGAAAGACATTTAGACTATTGCTAGGGGCAAACGGAGTAATTACTAATGGAAACAAGTCTTTGATATCGGGAACTTATGAGAGCCTTGATGGGCATATATATAAGCTAAAAAGAAAGAAATGGTATGCATTGTTTAGCCGTCTCTGTTTTATCGGTGTTAAAATAGAATGCCCTGACAATGGTTCATTTGTATTAGAAGAATGTAATGAAATTCCTGATAACGTTGGTCTAATACACCACAACAATGGTACTGTTGACAGAATTATAGCTGTGGGTATGAAAGCATATAATGATGGCGTTTATGTATTAGAGGACAAGAGCGAGATCAATATCAATGGAGGGGAAATACAAGAAGTCAAGAAATATATTCTTAGCACACGTAATACTCCTCATTACATTAGCTTAAATAGTGATGAACCGCAGGTTAATGATTTGGTTACTCCAAAAAATAAAAAGAAACAGTATACGATAGAGACTTCAGAGGGTGTTCGTTATGATGTATGCAATAATAGAATACAAAAAATTAGTAATACAAATAATTCACAAACAAACCAAGTTGAGTTAGTTGCTTCTAATGGCAAAACAATTATTGTAATCCCCAAAGGAGAAATTCCTACAGTAGGCGATATTGCAATAGCCGCTGAAGGCGAATATGTAGTTGGGAACATGGTATATGTAATAGAAGAAGGTAAAATTAAATCTATTACAAGATGTAAAGACGAGGAACAATATACTATACCAGAGTTGTTGGAGATAGTTAATCAGTTGCGTAATGAAAACAATCAATTGCAAAAGCGCCCTACTCAGGAGAGTTACGATCTTTTAAAAGAGCAATGTGGAAAAACTGATGATGAATTAGCAGGATTAAAGAAGAAATACGAGGATGTTGACAAAACTATAGAATCCGCTAAGGCTAAAGCTAGAACCGAAGAAAAGAAACGCTTAGAAACTATCCACAAGAAAGACATTATAGACAATTATATTTTACTTTCTGAGCATAAGCAAAAACTTTCTCAGAGTGAAAAGGTTGCTAAAGAAGCTATTGGCGCAAAAGAGACGTGTGAAAAGTCTCTTAAGATGAAAGAGACCGAGTTAGCAACTGCAACTGGTAAAATCTCAGAGTTGGAAAAGGCTGTACATGATAAAGAAACAGAGATAATAACTCATAAAGCGGCAATCGCAAAGATAAAGGAAACTGCTCAGAAGAAAAATGTACACTTTGTATATCAGGTACAAGAGACTTTAGAAGAGATTAGTAATACTTTCAAGGATGTGTATAAGGACATTACAAATTCGACAATAAAAGATTGTCTCATTTCCCCTATGCTGAAAGGCGTTAGTGGATTGGGGGCTGGTATTCTATCATGGGCAGAGGACTACACTGTAAAAGTTAAGGGAGATTCTGAAGGATTCTTCGGTGGAGACTATATGACAATGAAGGAAGAAGATGTTAAGGAAACAATTTCGAAGAAATTTATTTCTAACATTGTAAAGTCTGATAGTTTTTCGAAATTTGTTCGTCTATATCAATTAAGCAATGTCCCTTTTATTAGGAAGCAATTTGTAGAAGCAGGAATGAATATCGATGTACTCAACAAACTATACTACAAAGTGTATGTTTTGGTTTCCGAGTTTGGCTATCAGATTATTTGTCCAAGATTATTTGAAGAGCAACATTCTGATAAGAAGTACCAGTGGTTTAATAGCACAAATTTGTTCAATATAATCGATTTTCCGGAAGAAGAAAAGAAAGCAATAAAGGAACTCGGTCCTGAAACAATTGTTGACGTAAATCAGATAGGATTCATTTCTCCATGGGCATCTCGAAATGCCACAGCAGTAACGCCAGACTTTTAATATTAACATAAATATAAAGTAATTATGAAAATCATCGGTATTGATTTAGGAACAACCAATAGTGCTGTTTCTGTCTATGAGATGGGTACCAGTCACACAATTCAGTTGAAGGGTGCCATGACAACTCCTTCAATTATTTGGGTAAACTCCGATGGAGATTACATCGTTGGTCGCGAAGCAAAGCAACATGTGGCTGTTGATTCTAACCACATTTTGATTTCAACTAAGCGCGATTTGGGTAGTTCTACAACATATCAGATTGATGGTGAAACTTTCACACCAACGGAAGCAGCAACCATTATTCTAGCATTCCTTAAAAGAGAAGCAGGAAAGACGCTTGGCGAAGAGATTAATGATGCAGTTATCACTGTTCCTGCATATTTTGGTTTTCAGGAAATTGGAGAAGTCAAGAAGGCTGCAATTGATGCTGGACTTAATCCTTTAGCAATCATTCCAGAACCTACTGCTGCTGCAATTCGTTATGGTATAGAGGCTAAATCACGTCAGAGTATTTGTGTGGTTGACCTTGGAGGTGGTACATTTGATGTAACAGTTCTTGACGTAAACTTTAACAAGAAGAAGCAGAAGCATATCATCACCCCTGTAAACTGGGATGGAGATCATTATCTTGGTGGTGATGACTTTGACAATGTCATTATTGACTGGATGATTCAGAATGGAGCAAAGGGGTATAAGAATAAGTTAGAACTGAAAGCTATTGCAGAAGCTGCCAAAATTGAACTTGCAAGTCTTACAGAGACCCAAGTGTCACATCCTGTATATATGCCAACAGAGGTTGTATTAACTCGCGATAAATACAAGAAACTCATACAGGATAAGCTTGATCAGATCGGAGACACAATTAAGCGTACTATCAAGGAAAGTGTAATCGATGGTGAACACATAGACATGGATGATATAAATCGCTTTGTCCTTGTTGGGGGTTCATGCAAACACCCTGTGGTAAAAGACTATGTGAAAGATATTATAGGAAAAGACCCTTTCAATGCGCCTAATCTAGATACATACGTAGCCGAGGGTGCTGCAATCTTTCATCATGCTCTGAAGACTCCTGGAACTGGTGGTATTGAAGTTAGTACAAAACTTCCCAAAACACTGGGAGTTAATGTTTATAGCTACGAAAAAGGATATACAATCAATGCTGTTTTATTACAGAAAGGAGCCGATCTGCCAACAAGAGCTGTGTCTCTGTTCTATGTACAGGAGGGGCAACAGCATGTAAAAGTTAATATTCTTGAAGGTTCAGCAGAGAAAGCTGAGGATCCTGCAAATAAGGCTCTTCAATCACTTGAAATGGATCTCTCTTTCACATCTGATGAAGGCGGTCATCCATTTGTTACCGAATATTGTGCTGATGCCTCTGGTTTGTTGACGTTCAACTGCTACGAAGTTCATAAGAACTACGAAACAGAAGATTATATTGTACAGTTGGAAAGCTCAATGGAGGGTGAGGCAAATGTAATTGAACCATCAGATTGGGACAAATTCTTGTCAAAACATTCTTCTCAATGTATTAAGAAAAATATTCAATTGAATGTATTTGAAGCATAATGGCAAGTTCATTAAAAGATGAAGAAGCCGAAAAACAGAATGACTCCTTTGTGAATAAATCTGACTCGGAAAAACTGAATCAGATTATTCACAAGGCAGAGTTACTTTTAGGTAATATTGGTATAAGGGTAAATCCTGACGATATTATATTTGAAATTGTAACTCAACAGAAATTGGATCGTCTTCAACCAAAAATGCAAAATGTGGTAGGACTGACATGTCCAATCAGTGTAGAAGGTAAATTGCATAAAATTTGGTTACTTGAAAACCAAACGTATATATTCCTCTTGTCAGTTGTGGCTCACGAAATGGGACATACTTGGTGTCGAGATAACAAAATACATCTTTCTCACATGGAAGAAGAAGGATTTTGTGAATTACTAGCATATTACGTTCTTTCAACTCAGTTTAGTAAATTGGGTAATGCATGGAAGTTATCTATGCTACAAAATCCAGACCCTATTTATGGAGATGGTCTAAGGTATATGAAAAAGCAACTCGAAAATAATAAGGGTTCATGGTTTAAATTTCGTGCTTTATTAAAATTAAGGGGAAGATAATACGATACTGCTAAATACAATATTTTCTTATGGAAGTGAAAATTATTTGTCCTTCTGATTTTGCAGATAAATTGAAGGACTTTGAAATACTCGGTCAAAGAGTTGAACATACAGACTCTTATCAGAGTGTTGACCCATTACTTCAGCAATTATTGTTGGGAGTGGTTATCAATTTGACATACGAAATGTCTAAAAAACTGGCTATATATGTCAAACAATATGTGTCTTTGAAATTACAACCAATCACCATTCAATCTGAAAATGGTAATCAAATTACTGTGGACAAGGATACACCCGAAGAAACGTTAATACAATTCTTAAATGAAGAATAATGTTGAGGGGCTTTTTGATTTAAGGAGTTTAGGAATTAACATCTATTGTAATACAGAAGAAAAAGTTCAATCTGTTATTGCATTTAAGGATGGGGACTCTAAATTTTTCTTCCCTTTGTCTCCAAATAACGACTCATCAACAATACGAGGAAATACAACTTACTGGCATGAATGTCGTCACTATCATGATCATTTGTTGAGTCCTTTTCTGAATTATTTGTATAGAATGCGCCTTTGTGGTGTATTACATGCGAGTCAATTTGTAGATGTATGGAAACAACAACATCACCTAAACTCTTTACCTATTCCATTAACAAAATGGTTAAGAAAAAGTAAGGTAGACAAAGATTTGTTTTTGGCATCCAGGCAAAAAGACATTCCGCTATATGCGCCTGCAACTGAAATTATTGACAGTGGAAATTACAGAGAATTAATAGAACTCGTTCAAAATGGACGTATCAAAGACCATATCTCGAGTTTAGTTGCTTATGCCTCTGCTCATTATAATGAATATTATTTCCTTCATAAAAAGGTTTACGATCAATATAACAGAGAGTTCTCAATCCATTCTTTAATGGAGGCATCCGCAGTAATTGTTCAATCATCTGCTATTCAAGTATTGTATGGATATGACTGCTATCTATTACGATATAATGAAATTAAAAAGTGGCTATTCGGAGAAGGAAAAAACACAAAATTTAATGGGTATAATTCGGCTCTCTCTATTTTGAATGGGTATCTTGGAAAAGAATTAGGCTATCTATTCTCTGATTTTCTTACATATTCAGCTTATGTTATCCAATGGTGTTTTTGGGGAAATATTTTCGAAGGTGGAGATAATGCCAACCCGCTTTTCCGATTGAATAAATTTGAAAGTCAAAGGTTAGCAGATTCCGTGTCTTTGGATAGCTTGCAGGATGATCCCTTTACGATTTTTGATTATTGGGATAAATCAATTGGTTGTACGAAAATGGACATCCGCAGTTATGTTGAATGGCAGGACTCGGTATATGACCAGCTCTCTGATAGTTTCCGACATTTGGGGTATCAAGACATGTCGGAGTTCTGCCAAAGGTTAAGTGCCGCATCAATGATAATGCTCAATAAGTACTTTGAAAATCCTTCTAAATACATTGCACCTCCTTTGTATTTGTCTCACATGACCGACTATGTTAATATTCCAATAAGATTCATTAATTCCCAAAATTCTGAAATCATATTGGATGAAGATTACATAAACAATCCTATTGAGAGTCAACGACCTCCATTAGACAACAATCTTTGTGTCTTAACTAATATGTACGACCAGTGTGCCTGCTATTTTGATATTTCCGATGCTTTATTTGGTGATGGATTAGTTGCTAATCCTGGCTCTATAATCAAAAAAGTCTTAAAAGGCACAAAAACTTTTATGATCTGGTAAACATTAAACGTGATATTACAATGAAACAATTAAAAGGTTTTACACTCGCTGATTATCAGCATGAAGATGATATGGGGGCTTTTATAACCTTAAAAAAAATAAAGGCTTTTGATAAAGCTTTAGATTGGGTTATTGAAAATACTGTTGAGAAAGTTACTGATGTTCAGCAGACAGGTAGTAGTATATGCGTTACCCAAGACGCTACATTAGAATTGTTCAATTTGGTGAATGATGTGGCAAGAACGGTGGATGTGGAAAATGTTCCTCAAATCTATACAAGATGGGGATATGATATCTACATTACAACGGATGGTGATAAACACCCGAAAATGATTATCAATACGGGTACTATTGATTTGTTGACTTCCGATGAGCAGCGTTTCATGATTGGTCATGAGTTTGGACACATCAAAAGTAATCATTTGAAGTATCTCTTGCTCTGCCGCTATTGGTCAATGTATGAATCATACATTCCTGGTTCTACCCTTTTGCAAATCCCTCTGTTTTACTGGTCACGTATGACGGACTTGACAGCAGATAGAATTGGACTGCTTGCCTGTCAAGACATCAATGTGGCTCTCAAAACAATGATTAAGATGGCCGGAGCTCCTGAAGCATTGTACGAAAACTTAAATGTAGATGCTTTTATAGAACAAGCCGAGAGTTTTAAACTATCCAAGATGGGCATAATGAATAAAATCGTAGAGAAAATATCCATCATGGATAATGCAGCTCCATGGATGGTACGGCGAGCCTCAGAACTGCTCAAATGGTACAAGAGTGGAGAATATGATGCAATCATCAAGAGATATGGAGTGTAAGACAGACCAGACGAGAGCTTATGTGTGTATGCTTTTGGTGACCAATGCATGCAATCTGAATTGTGTGTATTGTTACGAAAACCACAAGTCTAACGAAAGTATGACTTTGGAGGTTGCCCAAAGAGCTATACAAAATGCGTTCGAAAAGGAAGAATTCGATTATGTTTCCATACAGTTCATGGGAGGAGAACCACTACTCGGATTCCCGTTAATGAAGGAAATAAGTGAGTGGATGTGGGATAATGAATTCTCTAAGCCATACGAACTGTTCGCATCAACCAATGGTACTTTGTTGAACGATGAAATGAAACAGTGGTTCTATAAGAATAAAGATAGAATCAGTTTAGGACTTAGTTTTGATGGAGTTCCTATGGCACAAGATTTGAATCGTTCCCAGTCCTCACGGCAGATTGACTTTAGCTTCTTTCTGGAAACATGGCCAAACATGTATGTTAAGATGACGGTATCGGTAGATACTATTCAGTATTTGTATGAAAGTGTCGTTTTTTTGGAGGAGTCTGGATTCCTGAACATCAAAACAGATTTGGCATATATGAAAGGATGGCAAACAAACCATTTGCGGATCTGGAATGAAGAGTTGAAAAAACTTGTGACATACTACGCTGATGAGGAACATGAGAATCATTGTTCCCTGTTAGATACTAAAATCGAAGCCGTCTTTGCTAAAAATGTATCTGTAAAGAGGTGTGGGTGCGGTGAAGACATTGTCTGTGTAGATACAGACGGGAAAGAATACCCATGCCAGATGTATGCTCCTATATCCATGAGCAAACAACTCTTTGACACAGTTAAAAATATAGACTTCAGTGACGGGAAGAATTTCGAAATACCAGAGTGCCAGCAGTGTATTCTGCATTCCTGCTGCCCTGCTTGTAGTGGATGCAACCTCAAATATAATGGTGCAATCAACAAGTTGGATTCCTTTTATTGCAAGGCGTTCGTCATACAATTTATGAGGACTTTGGATTATCGATATAAAATAGCCACAAAGATTACCGATGAGACAATAAGAAAGGATACTCTGCATGATTTGAATGAAATAGCAAATGTATTAACAATAAAACAATAATATATTATGAACAAGATTATCGAACATATCATTAACTCCATTGTTGGGTCAAACTCAACATCTCCAGTAGTCGTAAAATTGGCAAAGCCTCAATCGCAACTATTATTGCATAGGGAATTACAGCATTATGCAGCATCTTCTGACGGATGTGGAGGATATACGGGCCATTGCTCGTGTTTGAACAACCCATGTATGACTTGTTCTAATGCTCATTAAAATACTTGTTACTGATAGAAAGTCACATTCATTTTCCATCATTTCAAATATAAAATCAAAATTTGAATGAACATGAAAATGATTTTTTTAAACTCCTCTTATCTCTTCAACAATGCGGATGCTTACATCGACCGTGTTGCGCAGAGATTTATCAACGACTTCAGATATAAAGGCTATGAGGTTGATGGTGTCAAGTTGCCATCGGGCGAATGGGATATATCACTGAGGAAAGGCAATCTCTTCCAGGCAGTCCTTGGTATGCAAACAGCTTTGAAGGTGAATTTATCATCGACATCACCACATGCCTTAGTAAAAATGAGTATAGGTTTATTTGGACAGCAGGCAATACCTACAATCCTGACTGTTGCTGTTTGGTGGCCCATAGCCATCTGTCAAGTGGCAGGACTTGTCAAACAATACAAGATGGATCAAGAGGTTTTGACATCCATCGTGCATGGATTCAATGTTGCCGCTGGTCATACAGTGAGCTATACGGCAATAATTTGAGATTATGCTTAAACGCAGGCTTAGGAATTACGACATTAATGACATTAAGCATCCTGAGGATAGCGAGATACTTGATGGATTGAACAAGATACCACTTTTCAAGGGATTCTTGAATAATACCATTGTACCCATACGAGAGGCATATAACGAGGTGGAATCATACGGTGATGGATGGAATGTCACACAACAGAGTTCACCTCAAATATACAAGAAATTGCAGGAGGCATGCGATATTCTTGGTATCAAGAAAGTGCCTAAACTCACTTCAGAATGGTTCTATGCTCCCTCATCCTTTTCGGCAGGGAATGAAAAGTTCAGAATAGTCATTTCATCAGGGGCAATAGACCTGTTTGAAGATGAAGAACTGATTTTTTTCATTGGTCATGAGTTAGGGCACTATATTTGCGGTCACAAACCTTATCAGATGCTTTTGGAAGCTTTGTATATGCCATTCATAGACAATACTTCGGTAAAAGTATGGTCAACCATCGTAAAAGTTCCTTTGCTCGACTGGTACAGAAAATCTGATTTCACTGCGGACAGGGTTGGACTGTTGTGTTGCCAGAATATTGATGTGGCTCTTCGGGTAATGATAAAAAGAGCTGGATTACCAAAGAAATGCTATAATGAAATTAACATCAAGGCATTTTTGAAGCAAGCTTTTGATTTTGAAAACCATCATGTAGGGAATTTAGACAAAATAGCAAAAGCATTGTCCTTGCGTTCATGTGAATATCCATGGATGGTGCAAAGAGCGGCTTATCTTTATGAGTGGTACAGATCGGGAGAATATCAGAAAATAATCAATAAATACAAGACCATATGATAACATCATTTTATAATGGTAACAGAGGGCAGCTGATGCCTATTCTAAATGCCAACAGAATTACTGAAGATAAAAAGAAAGAAGCTATCAAGGCTATGGGGATGAGTGCATGTCAAGCTAGTTGCATGAGTCGAGGATGCTGCTCTAAATGCCATGGCAGTGGTCATAGATAATGGTGGTATGCAAATAACAACATCAAGCAAACATGACTACTATTATCTACCACGAACAAATGAGATAATAGCAGAGCCTAAGGAAGATAACTTTGAGTGGATTTTTAATGAGTTGTCCGCATTCGGTGAATTACCCAATGTGGACAATTTTGTTATAAGCATAACCGAAAATTGCAATCTGCGTTGTACTTACTGCTGCTATTCGGGAAAATACAAAAATAATCGCATTCATGGTACAAAAAGCATGAGTGCTGATGATATTGATGCTATATATGAGTTCATAAAAAGAACAGTAAAAAGTAAGGATTTAAAGATTGCTTTCTATGGAGGAGAACCACTTACCAATCTGCCACTATTGAAGTATGCTATAGAAAAAGCCTCTGTGTTCTTCCAAGACTTTAATCTTTCTGTTTCCATATCAACTAATGGTGTTATGCTTACACCATGCACAATAGACTGGTTCATTAAAAGAAATGTAAGAATAGATATTTCTATAGATGGTCACAAACAAATTCACGATAGGCAGCGAATCAATGTAACTGGTAATGGCTCTTTTGATTATGTGTATAAGGCTTTATCTTACATAAAACAGCAACATCCGCAATATCTTAAAGAGAATGTATTGCTCCTAATGACCTTGACTTCACTAAGTGATTTGGAAACTATTGCTCGCCATTGGGCAAAAGATGAAATTTTATGTAATCTTGTACCAACAAAGATTTCAAGCCTTGCTCCAAATTTTAAGGTTGGTGTGACAGAATGTGATTACGAAGAATTAGTAGAGAAATACTTGGAACTTCTGAGCTGTTACGAGCGACATCGAGATTGGGTTGTCTTGCAAGTGTTTTTCGAACAATGTATTGCTTATTGGATTAATCGGCCAATTCTTGATGCAAGTGATCGTATTCCCATGTCTACATGTTTGCCCACATCAAACAAATTGTATGTTGATGCAGATATGAAGATTGGTATTTGTGAAAAGATGGCTGATTGTTATCGAATAGGAAATATTAGTAATGGGATAGATTGGAAAGAGGCAAATTGTATTGTTTCTTCGTACTATAAGAAACGCAAGCACAAATGTCGGAACTGTCCTGCTGTAAGAATGTGCAATCTATGCCTTACTGCTGTTGAATACAACGACAGCCAATGGAATACACTCTGTCATAATGAGAAAGTATTTATGAAGATCGGTTTTCGCATATTTTGTGAAATGGCAGAGCGTGGTTTGATAAATTCAGAATTTCCAACATTAAAAACAAGAAGGTTGAAACTGACAGAAGTAACAGATAAAGATTGCTTGAAACTGACAGAAATTATTAATGATAAAGAAACGAATCTATTTTTGCCAGAACTGATAGGAATATGTGATGCTCCAAAAGGTGTACAAAACATGGTGAATACTTTCAAGAAATATCAAAATCAAGGAGAAGGCTATTTGTGGGGGCTCAGATTGGATAAGGCATTGATTGGTTTCGTAGGTGTCATAGACTTGTCTTATAAGCCTTCTATTTTTTACGCCTTACATCCAAAGGCTCGACATAAAGGGTATATGCAGGAAAGTGTTTTGGCAATAATGAATTATCTATTTCGTAACAATGTGTGCAATCAGTTAAGTACTGAGGTTAAATGTGACAATACGTCTTCAATAAAATTGTTAGAAAAAGTAGGTTTTGTTAAGCTTGAAAGTACTAGAGAAATAATTTGGTATGAATCAATATTCAAATAAAAATAATGTTTTCTTTTATGACTTGATAGAACCGACATCTACTTTCCATCTATTAGTTTAGAACAATAACAATAAAATTATGAAACAAGGAATAATAAATTATCAGCAGTTACTGGACAATCTCAGTGTGTATGCAACCAAAATTGGCAGAATTAGCACCCGTCCAGCAGTGTTACTTTATTATGTAATGGTAAGTAGTGACACGCCAAAATCAGATAAGTTGTTAATACTTTCAGCACTATCTTATTTGGTCCTGCCTATAGACCTCATCTCTGCCAAGCGGTTACCGATTATCGGTTGGTTAGACGAATTTGTATCTTTGACTGTAGCATACCAAAAGGTATGTAGATACATCACACCTGAAATCGAGATGAGAGCCGACTCTCTACTCGACAAATGGTTTCCTACAACAGAAATTGCCAATTTAAACTGAACACAATGGTAGTATCAATAAGTTATCGTGAAGTAGAACAATATATTGCTCACCATTTTCAAAGAGAAATAACGTTTAAGTTAGAGGATAGCTCGCAGCTTAATATTGCCACGCCATTAAAGGTTCTTGGATTTACCAAATACATAAGTATCAATATTGGTGTTGTTAAAATTGAAAATGCAAAAATCTTTCTAACTTATAGCGGAAAGTTAGGAATTGATCTGCTTGTCAACCCGACAATAGCATTCTTTAGAAGACTGTTGCCTGAGAAAGCCAACTTTATTAGAACTGACACAGGCAATGTCATTGAGTTGAATTTGCAGGAAATAGATGAGTTGCAGTCTGTATTTGAAAAGATGGACCTACAGTCCATAACATTTGAAGAGAATAGCTTCCATATAGAAGCTGATTTAAAATTATAAAACAATTGCAAAATCGATATGGGATTGTTAGATTTTATATTCAAAAGTTCTGAAGAGCGTAAAAAGGAAAAACGAGTCAAAGACGTTCTGAAACGTACAGATAAGTTTATCAAAGAAACAGAAGATCTGCTTGATAAAATGCGTTAGTAAGGCTTCTATTATCAGACTCGTTAATAATTTTATTATGTTTTCAACACAGTTTTGGCTTATAGTTATAGGCTTTGCGCAAATGATTGGTTGCTGTTGGATATTCAGCATGTTTCAAAAACGGGCTTACAAACGGGAAATCCGAAGCAGACATTCTTATGTCTTGTTGGCTAAGTTGCTGGCAGAAGAAG
>ERZ1027181.781-NODE-781-length-15560-cov-8.142212_pt1 | contig 15560 bp, 11 predicted proteins | sample MGYA00519247_ERZ1027181 | MGnify/ENA primary metagenome ERZ1027181 (study PRJEB26926, sample SAMN06164415) | human gut metagenome | biome: ENVO:00009003; feature: ENVO:2100002; material: ENVO:00002003 | host: Homo sapiens | place: USA | collected 2012 ...
GATTATAAGGTGACCTTATAAGGAAAATTTGTAGAGAAAAGTTCATAAAGGCGATTATATAGAGGAAAATTTATAGAGAAATTAAAAAGAGAACTTATAGAGGAGAAGGTAGAAAGTGAATGTATTGATAACAGGTACAAGTTCCGGAATTGGAAAAGGGTGTGCGAAATATTTTCTGAAAAACGGACATAAAGTTTATGGATTTGACAGGAAAGAATCTACAATAGAACATCCGGATTATAAGCATTATTGTCTGGACATCCGTGATAAAGAGATGTATCCAGAACTTCCGCCCATGCAGATCGTGATCAACAACGCAGGTGTACAAAATGAAGATGATATTGATATCAATCTGAAAGGAACCATTGCGGTCACAGAACATTACGCAGTACAGCCGGAGATCCGATCTGTGATCATGATTGGATCTGCAAGCGGCCATACCGGATCGGAATTCCCGGAATATGCGGCAAGTAAAGGTGGGGTCCTTTCATATACCAAAAATGTTGCGATGAGAATTGCTCCGTATCAGGCGACCTGCAACAGTCTGGATTTCGGCGGAGTGATGACAGAGTTAAATAAACCGGTGATGGAAGATGAAAAACTGTGGAATGCGATCATGGATCTGACTCCTTTAAAACGCTGGATGAGTGTAGAAGAAGCAGCAGAATGGATCTACTTTATGGCGGTGCAAAACAGATTCTGCACAGGTCAGAATATTCTGATCGATGGACTGGAAGCAGGGAATAGTAATTTTATATGGCCGGAGTAGAGATCAGATAAAACCATAGAGAACGGTGTAGAAAAGAGGTATAGAACATGGAGTTTAAATATTGTAAATTAGAAATATTTCTCCCACCGACGCATCTGGAAGTGGTGCAGAAAGCACTGCAGAAGGTTGATGCGGGACATATCGGGAACTATGATTCATGCATGTCGGTAAGTCCGGTAACAGGTTACTGGCGTCCGCTTGACGGATGTGATCCGTATATCGGAACCAACGGTGAGATCAGCTGTGAACCGGAGGTGAAGGTGGAAGTAACAGTGTATACAAAAAATGTTGATAAGACGATTGAAGCTGTGAAGAAAGTACATCCGTATGAAGAACCGGTGATCAATGTGATACCGCTGTGGAGAACAAGCTTTTAAGTCTGGAGTATATAAGTAAAGCCGTTGATGCTGATTTTTGTGGTTACAGCACTTCAATGCGCCTTGGAAGGAGGAGAACGCATATGTCAGAAAGAAATCATGAAGTTATAAAAAGTCAGCAGCTTTTAGATGAATATGGCAATATTGCGGAGCCGGGCTGATCGAGAAAGCAGTTGCAGCAATATTCAAGAACACAGATCAAAGCACCAAAGTTCCAGATCAAAGAATGGGACTATTATCTTGTAGTGGGTGATGATTGTGCTGTGGCATTTACACTTTCAGATGACGGTTATGTGGGATTGCAGTCTGTGTCTCTGCTTGATTTTTCGGGAGAACCGTGGGAACATACGGAGACAAGAATGCTGGCATAATTTTAAGGAACAATGGGAAGTTGCCGATTTTTTACAAAAGAAATCTTGACAGTAACATTGAATACTGTACAATAATGTTAACAGAACCCACCACGCCTCTGATTTTTATGCGCAACCCGGTGGGACTTTTTATTTGTGGATTATTTTATGTATCAGTATCCAAAACAATCATTAACAATAGAACAACAAATGCAACCAATTTTTGATAAAATATTATCATTATCAAAAGAAATACTTATATCTGAACAAGCTCGTGACCGTATACTGTCTAAATTGATGAGTGGAGAATTGGAGGTTTTAGAATGAAGAAAGATTTAACTAATTCAAGGCTAGATAGACAAAATATTCTAAATAATGAAACCTGCTAAGAAAAGTCAATAATTATTTTTATCTTTTTTATTTTCTGTCACAAAATATATTTGCGTACCACAAATAGACTGTCTGATTGGCAGTCTAAAAAATTATTTATTTTTATATAGTTCGGTTACTCGAGCATAATAAATGCGTAAAAACTTATTTAATCCGGCTATCTTTGCTGATTTTTTACTTTTACCTTCTGATTCCTTTTTTACAACATATCGGTAAACCGGATCTTCTGGTCTGGAACGCATTTTTAAACTTCTCATTGTTTCGTATCCTACTTTGCGCAATGATGCTGAACCACGTTTCGAGATTTTCCTATTACAACCTACAAATTGGCCAGATTCATACGGTGGTGGATCAATTCCTGCGAATGCAACCAATGCCTTCCCGTTGCGAAATCTGCGAACATCTCCTATTTCTGCAATTAACTTTGGGGCTAATGTATTTCCCACTCCACCCATTTCTCTTACAACCGAATATTCTGGCAAAGTCTTGGCTATTTCCTGCATCCGTGATAAAATTAGACCAAGGGTTGCATCAACTTCCTTGAGCACCCGAACTGCTTCAGTCACCAGCATTTTGACCGATGAGGTTTCTGAAGGTAATGTGGGAATACTTTCCTGAGCCAGGGTGTATATAACTTTGGCTTTTTCCTGGCTTGGGACGTATTTCTTTTCTTTTGCCCAAAGTATATACTTTTCAGTAAATTCCTGTTCAGACATAGATGTTATTACATCATAATGCCAAAAACGTTCCACAAAATCACTTCTTTTATCTTTCCGATTTGTTTCATTCCAACTTGCAAGAAGATTCTTTATTCCAGGCATGGTCAAATCTAAAAGATGGGTCAATTCAGCGAGAGATAAAAGATGAAGCTTCATATAATGCCGATATTGCTGTCCAAGCAACTTCAACTCTTCATAAATCACTCCAGAAATTTGAAATTCTTTCATTTTAAACCAATGATCAATTCCATAATTAGCAATGATACGGGAATCAATCTTGTCGGTTTTGGCTTTTCGCAGACTTTCGTTACGATAACTTTTCATAAGATACGGATTAATTACAGAAACAAAAAATCCTTTTTCCTGTAAATATGTAAGAACTGGAAGATGATAAATTCCGGTTGCTTCCATAACGATTTTGACTTCATCATTTAGTCTGAAAAGCATGGAAGATAATTCGCTTAAATCCTTTTGGGTATGGGTAATATTGAAAGGCTTACTAACAATCTCTCCATATGGTTTCAAAATACATACTGTACTTTTCCCTTTTGATACATCAATTCCTACGCTGATCATAATATACTCCTTTTCTTTTTATAGAATTGCAGTTGTTTATCCCATCTACACTTATTATGATTCAGTTTAGTTCGTTACGCGAAAGCTCCTGCGAGTTTCAACCTGCTTAAATGAATGTTTATAATAAGGGGATGGCTGACGGTTTCATTCACGGATGTGAAAATCCTAATGGCAATATGTCATACCAACTACTTCCCTTATTATAATAAAATAAGTGTAGATGTTAGAGTTAATTCCTCTCTAACAACTACACTTTTATGGTACTAAATGGCAATTGAAGAGATACAAAATAAATCTGGTGTAGAAGGTATAGTATCAATAGAAGGTTGTATTGATTAGTAAAACAAGGAGATTTTTATGATTAAAGTTATTATGATGTGTGGAATATGCGGTTCCGGGAAAACAACTTATGCAAAGCAGAAAGAAAAAGAAGGCTATGTTCGCTTGTCCATTGATGAGGAAATGTGGAAAACTTACGGGAGAAAGGGGATTGATTATCCAAACGAACAGTATGAGAAACTTTCAGAAATAGTGGAAATGGCACTCCAGAAAGAACTCCTGTCTCTCATTCAACAAGGAAAACATGTAGTCCTTGATTTCAGCTTTTGGAATAAGGCAAACAGAGCGTATTATAAAAGGCTTATAGAAAAAGCTGGCGGTACACCAGAACTTGTTTATATGAAGGCTAGTAAAGGAACCTTACAAAAAAGATTGTATAAAAGGAATCAGTCTTTGAATGCTAATTCTCCATTCATAATAACAAATGAGATACTAGAGCATCATTATAACGATTTTCAAGAACCATGTGGCGAAGGAGAAAAAGTAATTTTACAGGAAGAAGATTGTGTTGGGGCAGCCATTGATAGCCCCGACCACTTTTGGTGGTAGGCAATACGAGGGGGAACCGCAAGGAATGTTGCTACCCCGTACTGTTATTCCGAGAGGGGGAATTTCCGTTACCGAAGATGAAGACTACAAATGTATATCCAGTACAATTAAAGTAATGGCTTGTATCAAATCTTACTGGCGATGAAGTACCTGCGTTTATCTGATGAGGAGTGGACAGTATTTGTAAATGTTTTCGATAAGCTGATTCAAAATAATAATGGTGTGGTCAGTCTCGCAGCAATGAATCTTCCTGCGGATTGGAAAGTGCTCATTTGGGCCTACTATTGTATAAATTAATATGTTACAATCAGAACAAGATCCACCCGTGTATTACAGTATTGTCATTTTGACAATTTTGTATTACTTACGAGTAGCAGACTTGATGGAAATTACATCCCCATACCCACGTGAAAATATAATTGCTGGCAATTATATTTTAGCAGATACGCGAGCATATCTGAGCAAGCGTCACAGACAACAAAATGAGGAAATTTTGATAAGGCATTCACCTGGAATAGGTGAATGTTTTTTGTTTTTAAGTATTCAATTAACCGGAAAAAATAAAAGAGAGTGTGTTAAGAAATCCGGTGATTCGAAGATTTGTTCTGAGAGAAGATATGAAACTAGAAAAGAAAGCAGGTATTTCTGCTTTGTGTGAGTTGGTGCTAGAATATGTATGGTCAAAGGATTAGATACATTTCAGAAGTACTTTGCAGATTATGAAGAACAGTATGTTTTAATAGGTGGCGCAGCCTGTGATATGGAAACTATAAGGGATATGTTTTGAAGAGTAGGAATTGATGAATGATAGCATAATTTCAAGGAACAATGGGAAATGAGAAGTTGCCGATTTCTTACAAAAGGAATCTTGACAGTAACATCGGAAATTGTATAATAATATTAACAGAACCCACCACGCCTCTGATTTTTCATGCGCAACTCGGTGGGACTTTCTTATTTATGGGGTGTTTTATGTATTGTGACACAAATCAGTTGGACAAATTACTTTTACAAGACAGTTAGACAGTACAAAAATGCATATGAATATATTAAGTGAGAAAAATAATGATAAAAATTATGTGAGGAGGCGTATATTATGGCTACAGTTGAGCTGAAATCCATAAGCGAGTTGTTTGGCCTTCAGTTTTTTATTCCATCTTATCAGAGAGGATATAGATGGACAACTGTGCAGGTTCGTGAATTACTCGAAGATTTATATGATTTTTCTGATGATAACAAGCGTGAAGATGATGATTACTATTGTCTTCAACCAGTTATTGTCAAGGGCCGTGGGGAACAGTGGGAATTGGTTGATGGACAACAAAGACTCACTGCCATTTGGCTTTTGTCTGCACTTTATTATTGCAGCAATCGTGACGATGAAATTAATCTGGAACACCAAAAGTATGAATTGGAGTACGAAGGGAAGCCAATATTCACAGAATTATTTTCATTGATTTCTAAATATGTACAAGATGACACTATGCCAGCTCTCATTAAGCATTTAGATGCATATAAAGAGAAGAGCATTGACTCAAGAAACTTAATTGAAAGCATCGAGTATATTGCTCAGTTTACAAGAAAAAACAAACGACCCAAGGGTGTACTAGCTAAAATTTTTGAGGCAATTAATAGTATTAAGATTATTTGGTACGTTTTGGATTCAGATGAAGATCCTATTCAGACATTCACCAATATTAATGCCAATAAAATTGAGCTTACAAATGCTGAACTGATAAAGGCAGTACTTCTAAATTCCTGTGAAGACAACAATCAGATGCAAAATATGGCGCTTCAGTGGGAAGAAATTGAGAAGGGACTAAACGATGATGGATTATGGAATTTTATTGTAAGTAAACGTCGAAATGTGTTTAGCACAAGAATAGATTATTTATTTGAAATTTGGTGTGCCAAGACCGGTCAAGTGATTCAAACAGTCTCTGACGATAAACATGCGGTTTTCCGCTTGATTAATGGATTGTTGAATGGTAATGATCAAAAAGATTCCGCAGATATTTGGAAAGAAATTCAAACAATTTATGATACTTTACTCGATTGGTTCAATGATTATTATTACTACCATACCATTGGGCTTCTGATTATAATCAACGAGAAAGAAAAGGATATTGATATCATTAATGATCTTTATCAAATTTATTCTTCTTCAGATAAGAAAGCCTTCAAAAAGGAAATATGTAGCAAAATCCGGAATATATATTTTGGAAAAACGAAGACTACTCCTTTCGAAGTCTTTGAAGTTGATCAGATAAAGAATGATTTGGGTGATATTACATTTCACGATGATTATGTGCGAAGTGTGCTTCTATTGTATAACATTGCAATGTTGGTAAATGCGAACAATACGTATGAACGTTTTCCGTTTGAACTCTACAAAGATGAAATTTGGGACATTGAGCATATCAACCCACAAACACCAAAAGAAGCAAGTGATGATGAAAAGCGAGCATGGCTTAACAGTTATCTTGGAGTACTCGAAAATGGATATGAAAATTCACAAGATCCAGATTTGGTCAATTCAATCAAAAAATGTCTTTCTTCTAGCTTGATAGACTTTGAAAATATTGCAAAACGCGTACAGACAGTGTTTGAACTTTCTGATAACGATGCTATTACTAATCTTGTCCTCCTAGATGCAAATACAAATAGAGGTTACAAGAATGCGTGTTTTGCAGAAAAGCGTATTAAAATTATTGAAGTAGAACGAAGTAAAAATAATGACGAAAAGTATATCCCGATTGGTACAAAATGGGTATTTCTCAAAGGATTTGAGAATGCAAAGCAGTTGATTATTTGGGGAGCTGTGGATATGCAGGATTATTCAAATGATATGGCTACTAGCATTTATACGTTGTTAGGAGGTGAAATTAATGGCAATGAATAATAGTTCTACGCACACGTTTTGGCAACTTATTGAAGCTTATCAGATTGTTATTCCACCATTACAGAGAGACTATGCACAGGGGCGAGAAAAAAATGCTGAAATCGAACAGATTAGAAACTCTTTGATTGATGAAATCTATGATTCCTTGACATTAGACAAGGCCTTAGTTTTAAATTTTATATATGGTGAAAAAGCGGAAAATAGATTTGTACCGATTGATGGTCAGCAGCGCCTTACTACGTTATTTCTTCTGCATTGGTATATATTTAAACGTGCTGATTTTAAAGATGGTCTTGATAAGTTAAAAGGATTTTCATATCAGACACGAGTAACATCTGAACGCTTTTGTGAAAATTTGTGTAATGCAAACATTGATTTTTCTGCGAAGAAAATCAGTAACGAGATAAAGGAATGTTATTGGTTGACTGGTAACTTTCTGAAGGATCCTACCATTAAATCTATGTTGACAATGTTAGATACTATACATTGTAAATTGTATGAATATGCAGATTTTGAAACGCTTAAGGGTAAATTAATAACTGAAGAATGCCCAATTTCTTTTTTATGGTTACCAATGGACAATTTCCAAAAGACCAACGATCTTTACATTAAGATGAATGCACGTGGTAAATTGCTTTCAGACTTTGAAATTTTCAAAGCCAAATTACAGAATTCTTCTATTATCAAGGATATTCTTAAGCCAAATGCGACAAACCAGGAAATTATCTTGTATATTAGTAAATACAATAATCAGTACGCCGAATTCTTCTATCGTTTGTTCCAAGAGGGATATAATGAGGCTATGCTGGTTTTCCTTAAAGAAATGGTGAGAGATTCTTACTTGTCCTATGTTAGTCGATGTGGTGTTGCTCAGAAAGAGTATCGAGATGAATACCAGAAAATTCGTGGCATGAATGGCAGTATTTTTTATCGATATCTTGAATGTGGCGGAAAAGATTTTTCTCGTTGTACGGATTCAAGAAAAGCTATGGTAGATGGGATATGTAATGCAACTAATCTTATTGAGATGTTTGATGGAATGCAGGATACGTTGGTGTTTGAGAATACCTTAGCGAAAGAATATTATGATGAAAAGACACTTTTTATTAGAAATTATCAAGACGATACATTATCAGATGATGTAATACGTTTTGCAATATATAGTTATCTGATCAAGTTTGGTATTCCGAATGGATATGAATGTAAGAATGCATATTGTATGTGGAAACGTTTTGTATACAATGTTGTAACTAATAGTTCTTTCAAGAGTCGACGTGAGGATGCTTGTGAAGCATTTGTATTCTTTTCGAAAGTAATAGATACTATTACCGATGCTAATGAAGCAACAGTATTAAATTCAATCTCACAGATTGTTGAGTCTAATATGACTGCTGCAACTAAAGTACAGGCTAAGGAGGAAGTAATCAAAGCGCATTTGATGATAAATGCTGATTGGAAAAAGCAAGTTCTTGATGCGGAGAAATATTTTGTAGACGGGCAGATTGGTTTTATTCTGGATTGCTCCGAGTCTGCTTCGAATAAATGGGATATTAAAGAATTTGAAAAATACTTCAAATTATATAAAGAACTTTTTGATTCATACAAGAAAATGACTTCTGGAATAAGTGAAAAATTGTTTGAACGAGCATTGCTTTGCATGCCGGATTCTTCTGGAAATCACACTGCCCATTTGTTAAAGCAGTCTAATTCTACGACTTCATGGGGGTTCCTTGGCAGAGATTATAAGGAATTTTTGAATAATGGAACTGATGTTAAAAAACGTCAGATTCTGAAGATGTTGATTGATAAGCTTGCTAATGCAACAGATATCAGCAAAGTTTTAACAGATATTATTAGCTCTGCTGATGAGAATAATTTCAAAAATGAAGATTCATGGAAAGTACCGTTCATAAAAGATGACTTGTTTGATGCTAAGATGGGATATTATAGTTTCAAAAATTGTATTAATTTGTCGGATAACCGCAAAGAAGTTTTGATGATTGCGGGTACAACAGTAAGAGCATATAGTATGGAGTTATATACTTACCTTTTGTATCGAGAATTGATAATTCGGAAGGTAAAAAATGTAAAGCTTGTTCTTTATACATCGGCAACTCTGAACAATAATAATGTGGGCTTTCCTTATAGATATATTGAGGTTGGAAATATTGAGGTTGGTTATTCTTATGCGGTAGAAGATATAAATCATCCTTATCTTTATAAAACTGACATAGGTATTCAGAAGATGTCTTTCGGGGATGTTATATCTACGCTTGTTCCATAGTTATTGGAGACTATGAAGAAAAGTCTGTAAATATGATTCTTCTATGATAATGATTGAGCTGGAAGTATTAAATTGGAGCTTCCAGCTCTTGTTTTATATATACGACATGATTTCGGGCATGTCAAGAGCGGACGTCAAAAACGTCCTTCTCATCATGCATACAGATTCTGCTATTCCGGGAGTCTTGCATTTTATGTACAGAAATGACCAATACATAAAGAAAAATTAACACCGCGCAAAATGCTGCAAATGGCAGCAGAAAAGCGCCTTTTGAAAGGAGTTTATATGAGTATACGAGTGCTCTTCATCTGCCACGGCAACGTTTAAAGTATGGCGAGAAAGACTTGATTTTGTAGGATTTTCTAGATAGAAACAAATAATTTACACCTTATTTATACCTTTGGAAGACCGAATCGGAATAATTAAAAAAGTTGTCATAATTCAGTTGGTCAAAAAATAATACTACACTCAAAATCAATTAAAAAATCAATCGTAAAAAAATACGATTGATTTTTTGCGCATTTTTGCATATAATATAATCATTATGGTTGGAAAGGGAACGATTACTATGCGTGAAACAAGAATATTAGAATTCAAGGAAACGATTACGAATACTTTTTTGAAAACAGTTAGTGCCTTTTCGAATTACAATGGTGGAACAATTCTTTTTGGGGTTGATGATAATGGAAATGTGAAAGGATTGCCAGATGTAAAACAGGCCTGTCTGGATATCGAAAATAAAATCAATGACAGTATATCACCTCAACCAAACTATACACTTGAAATACAGAATAATGACCAGACGATAAAACTTACTGTAAAAAGTGGTCTTCAAAAACCGTATTTATATAAATCAAAAGCATACAAACGAAATGATACAGCAACGATAGAGGTAGATACATTAGAATTTTCAAGGCTTGTATTAGATGGAAAAAATATTAGCTTCGAAGAATTACCTTGTAAAGATCAGGAGCTATCTTTTAAAATTTTACAGTGTAAACTGAAAGAAAATATTTACATTGAAACTTTCAATCAAGATACTTTAAAGACATTGAACCTGTATGACAATATAAATGGTTATAATAATGCAGCGGGACTTTTAGCAGATAAAAATCATTTTTCAGGAATTGATATTGTTAAGTTCGGTGAGAATATCAGTATTATTCAAAAAAGAGTAACGTTTGAACATATATCGGTTTTAGAAATATATGAAAAAGCACTTGCTGTATTTAGAGATTATTACCAATATGAAGTAATACAGGGGGCTGACAGAAAGATGGTAGAGAAAATACCGGAAGCAGCTTTCAGAGAAGCAATTGCAAATGCTTTGATTCATAGGGTATGGGATATTAATTCACACATCAGAGTTTCTATGTTTGATGATAGAATAGAAGTAGTGTCTCCTGGTGGATTGCCGGCTGGAATAACGGCAGAAGAATATTTATCAGGTAAACTATCTATTTTAAGAAATAGAAATCTTGCAAATGTATTTTACAGACTGGGATTAGTAGAGATATTTGGAACAGGAATTACACGAATCAAACAACTGTATGCAGAGAGTTTGATAAAACCAGAATTTGAAGTGTCAGAAAATGCTATAAAAATTGTACTACCGATATTTGAAACGAATGTCAATTTAACCGAGGACGAAAAAGTGATTTACAAATTTTTAAGTAAGACGATGCTGAAACCAATAAGTGAAATTGCACCATATGTCCCATTTGGCAAATCAAAAACAACACAATTACTGAAAGCTATGGAGAAAAAGGGTGTGATTGCAGTTGAAGGAAAAGGCAGAGGAACAAAATATATCATTAAGTGATTGAGAACAGATCATCGTCAGCATCGGACGGACCATTGCCCACATGGCCGTCACAAAGCGTCCGAAGCATAAGACATAGTTTTCTTTTCTAAGACCTTTGTATTGTGAAATTAGATTCATGATACGTTTTCCCCTTTGCATATTCCCAAGTTTCAAACTACTAATAATATACATGCGGGCACTTTTTTGTCTATCTTATTCCGTCGGGTTTCAGCAAAAAATGGTGGTTGATTGAAGCCGGAAAATGATGTATCTTAGTACTTAGGAAATAGCAGTTGTAAGGGGATTATGACTGAGCGAAAAAGGAGAATATGATGAAATCAGAAGAGGTTATGAGAATACTGGAAAATGCCATCCATATCGGAAAAGGTGTGATCCGGTATGGAAGTGTTGCATCGTATATTCCGGAGCTTGCCAAGGCAGATAAGAATAAACTGGGAATCTGCCTTTACACAATAGACGGAAATCAATTTGAGACCGGAAATACAGAAGACAGATTTACGATACAGTCCATTTCCAAAGTAATGGCACTGTGTCTGGCACTGGAAACATTTGGAGCAGAGTTTGTGTTTAATCATGTTGGTGTGGAGCCGTCAGGGGAGGCTTTTAATTCACTGGTAGAACTGGATAACCGAAGTAACCGGCCCTTTAATCCGATGATCAATTCTGGAGCAATCACGGTTGCGAGCCTGCTTGTAAACCACTATTCCATCGAAGATATGCAGAAGTATATGCAGGACGTATGTGAAGATCCGGAGATTGCAGTAGACGAAGCTGTATTTCAGTCTGAGATGGCGACTTGCGCAAGAAATAAGGCGATTGCCTATCTTTTAAAAAGTAAGGAGATCATTGATACCGATGTAGAAGATAGTGTTACCTTTTATACAAAAATGTGTTCCATGTCGGTAAATGCAAGAGATCTGGCAATGTTCGGTCTTTTGCTTGCAAATGACGGAGTGCAATTATCTACCGGAAAACGTCTGATCTCATCTCAGACTGTACGGATGGTACAGACCATTATGCTCACCTGCGGGATGTATGACGGATCAGGTGAATTTGCGTTAAGAACAGGAATTCCGACTAAGAGCGGAGTCGGCGGCGGCCTGCTTAGCGTATCGAAAAAGAAAATGGGAATCGGGATCTACGGACCGTCTCTTGATAAAAAAGGAAACTGTATCGCAGGCTGCGAATTGTTGGGATATATTTCAGAAGCACTGCATCTTCACATCTTTGATACCAGAGAGTGGAAGGTAGAAGAATAAAAAAAGACGATACTGCAGAACTCCCTTAGCATGTGGTTTTGCAGTGTCGCTTTTCTTTTATCCGCTTATTTTTCAGAGGATGAAGACAATTTCCATCTTTAACAATGGTTGGTTCTTTTCCTGCAATCATGGTTACCATGTATCCATTTTTTCCAAAATTGATTGCAACGACTTTTCCTTTTTTCGTATGGAAAATCTGAATAAGGATATCTTTTGAAGTCGGTTTGTTCTTAAAATAGTTGCTTGGTCTGCTGTTCCCGGTAGGAATCGCACCATTGCCGAATGTATAGCGCGGTTTTGCATTTTTATCTGCACTTTCCAGATAAATAAGTACTTGTCTTGCAACTCGCCGGCTGGATGTATTGACCTCGGTCTGATCTTTGGGATTCCAAAAGACAATTATCCCTTCTGAAAATGACGGATTCGTGCTTATCTTTTTTGATTTTACCTTCTGCAACTAACTTTTGCTTCTCAGCTTGAATGCGTTCCAAAAGAACGGCGGCTGGTTCATCGTAAGGGTCTTGTGGTACAAGTTTACCTTGAACGGCTTCTTGGAGAATAGATTTTTTAAGTCGCTCTGGGAAAATATTGTTCAAATATTTTAATCTTAAATCGATTGCGCCATATTCAATTACATGAGATTTATATTGGAACCAGAATCTGGGGCAAAACACGTTGCAGTATGCATACTGGCCATAAAGCAGTTCTGAATGATGAAACAGAATGGATTCGCCTGGAAAATCATCATACAGCAATTATAGACAGGGAATTGTTTAAAAAAGCAAATGAAATGCATCCGAAAAAACGGAGAATTGTTGCAGAATCACGCACCAATTTTACTCTGGAAAGACGTAAAAAACAGTCGGCATTGATGATATGTACCAACTGTGGGCATTCTCTGTTAAAAGAAACAGAGCATCTGCTGAAATGCTCTGATGCCCGAACCAATGGAAATCTTGTGTGCCGAAGTCTGGTGATCCGACGGGAAACGCTTGAGGAGAATATCCTTGGGCTTGCCCATCAGTATGCAGCGTCAATGTTGGAAAAAGGAAAGAAAGCATCTTCCAAAAGGCAATGCGAATATAAAGAGATCAATACTGCAGAATTGCAAAAACAGAGCCGACAATTGACTTCAGAAAAGATGAAACTCTATGATGATTACAAAGATGGTCGTATAGATCGTGATTTGTATAAGCAGAGAGCTGAAAAGATAAGTGTACAGCTGGAGAAAATCAAACGAAAAATAGAAGATGCGGAGAATAGCAAAAAGCTTCTTGAACAAAATGAACTTTCTGATAAAATAAAACTAAAAGATTTCTTGGGAATTCAGAAGTTCGATACAGAGAAGCTGCGTGAGATTATCAAGGTGATCCGTGTTCATAGTCAGGATGAAATTGAAATCGAATGGAATTTTGACGATATTTTTTCAGAGCAGAGATAACTTGAGCAGGACAAGAATGACTTATCAGAAGATAATAAAGGTGCTGGGACTACCTGATGGAAGCGTCAGATAGTCTTCGGCAGAAAAAAATAAATTTTTTTTGTCCTATACTTGACACATCCACATGTATGCCGTCATACCTTCTGCTCAAACATGGCAAGGTCAGGAATGAACCCTAAGATACTACAAAAGGTTATGGGGCATTCAGAAATAGGAATTACCCTAAATACATATACTCATTTGAATTTTGATGATATTCAGAAGGAGATGAAAGAAGTGTGCAATCAGTAGGTTGTAAAGTTGTAAAATAGAGGTAGTTTTACAACTTATTTTACAACTTTTGATTGCCAAAACATGAGAATTTATAAAAAGATATAGAAACTACAAGAAAAATGAAAGTTGTAAAAAGCCTTAAACTACAAGGAAATACGACGATTTAAGGAGTTATAAGAACATGATAAAAATACTTTTTGTCTGCCACGGCAGAATCCGTACTTTTGTCTGAAATGCCTGAAAATCAAGAAATTGTGGGACTTTGAAAGTGATTTGTACTCCTGTTGTACCCCTATTTTATACGGGTTCCGAGAAAGGCAAAATTTTGTTAATTGACTGCCCTCGATAAAAAAAGCCTCTTGACAGCAGTAACAGAAGTTATATATTAGTAGTAACAGAGTTCACCAAGCCTCTGACTTTCATGCGTAACCCGGTGAGACTTTTTTATCCAATCAAAATTAAGAAGGAGGTCCATAAAACAGGGAGTTTATTTTGTGGATATTGGAAAAGGGAGATTTGGAAATAATTAGAAAGTCCCGGTATGGGTTGATTTTTTCACTTAATTGAGTATAATAAAAGTAGGAACAGCAATGTTCTCGATGTAAGAGCATCGTTAAAAGTTGGGCTGCAGATGGAGCAGGATAATTTTCCATCTCATAAGATGTCTTAACTGGGCATCGAGCCTGGCAGCTTGGATAAAGCTGTAGTCCACGTGGGGGACTTAATGATTTCCACGTCGTTATGAGTATCTTAATTGGGTACCGAGGCTGACAACCAGCAGAAAACTCTTTTTCAAAAGAAATTCTTAGAGGAGTGTGGTTAAACATCACACTCCTCTTTACGTATGAGGTATGGATGGCAACAAAAGCAGATAAGAAAAATGCAATAAGACAAGGTATTATAGATTCAGCCGGTATATATAGTCAGAGCCTAGCTGGTAAAACATTTCTATATGTATATGGAGAAGAGTTTTTTGAAGTCTCTTTTCCGATAGATCATTTTCTTCACTTAACAGGGGTGGAGACAAAACTTTCTGCAGAGGACTTCTATAAAAATGCAAAAAAGGCAAAACTTACAAGTAGCCAGTTCTATTTTGATGCAAGGCATCCTTATGCAAATGCAAGAAAGAAGTTGCCCTGCTTAAAGAGATTACCGGAGTTGACAAATGATATGGTGTGTATCCTTAAGGAGATGCAGACGGTTACAATTATTTATAAACTAAGCGTAACTAATCTGGAATTTACGTTGAGACTTACAGAAAATACAGATGTAAATGGTAAGAAGATTAATGACTTTTTTCTTCCTATGTCACTACGAGTGGAGGATACATCCGTAGAAAAGAGTAATGATGGGGAAATCGTTGATTTCATTTTCTCAAAAGATGCAAGCGTTGCAAAGTATGATACATTATTGGTAGAAGATAAGAATAAAATGATTCCAGATAATATCAAGCATTTGATCTGTCTCTTATACACATCTCCGAGCCCACGAGACATGCGCAGATCTC
>ERZ1027181.783-NODE-783-length-15547-cov-10.413762_pt1 | contig 15547 bp, 9 predicted proteins | sample MGYA00519247_ERZ1027181 | MGnify/ENA primary metagenome ERZ1027181 (study PRJEB26926, sample SAMN06164415) | human gut metagenome | biome: ENVO:00009003; feature: ENVO:2100002; material: ENVO:00002003 | host: Homo sapiens | place: USA | collected 2012 ...
CGAGATCTGCGCATGTCTCGTGGGCTCGGAGATGTGTATAAGAGACAGCGCCAGTACCAGTCAATATAAACTGCAGTACCAATTGTATGGTACTAAAAACGGTACTGAGGTTTTTTAATGAAATGTATAATTGTATTTATTCGATACCTCATTGTATTCATTCGATTCCCCATTGTTTTCATTCGATTTGGCAATCTTTTTACGCAATGCTACATTTATTTTACGCAATGACACCTATACCAAACGAATAAAGTTGTATATTTGCGAACAAAATAGTACTAACCCGTTTAAAACAACACAAATTATGAAGCATTATTTACTTTTGGTAGGATTGTTCGCATGCGTATTGTCCGCCTCTGCCCAGAAAGTTGGCACTAAGCCCAATGTTATTAATCAAGGTATTAACCCAATGACACAAACCGACAACCGTGGTAAGTTTATCAACGAACAAAGAGTACGTGATATGCAGCACGACAATTTGATGGCTGATAAGCACAAACCAAGCCGCAGTATTGTGGTAACCAACGAGCAATGGCGCAATACTAAGACTGTTCAGAAAGATGCCAACGGAAACGTAATGAGTATAACCGAGGCTGAGTTTACGGACAATGGAGATATTAAATCCCATAACGCGCATTTTTACCAAAATGGTCAGCTTGAAAGTGCGTTTATAACCACTTACGAGTATGACGACAACGGCAATAAGACAAAGGAGACCGTGTCGGAACTGGTTGCCCAACCTAACACTTATGCTAAAAGAAAAGAAACAGTATGGGTATACAATGATTCCTATCGCAACACCTTATATTATTATTGTTACTACAACGAAACTGGTGCCATAGAAAGAGGCTATAAGGAAACCTACGAGTTCGATTCATATGGTCATAACACAGTGCGTGAAGAGTATAGTTATGAGACTAATGATTGGGTGCCATTGTCAAGACAAGAGTGGGGATGGGATGGAGACAACCCCTATATGGGTATCAGCTTCTCTGCTTGGGATAATGTTGCAAAGAAATGGACAGTCGGAAGTAAAACAGTACATGAGAATTTATATAATGATAGAACAAACATTTATGAAGGTGACTATGATTGGAACCCCGACAAGCAGGAATGGCAAATAATAAAAGAAATACTTTATGCATACGATGCCTCTGGTAGGCAGACTATGTACTCGGAGCAAAGAAAAACTGATGAAGGCTATTATGGATACCGTACAGTTGAGGAGCGTATAGATTATGAAAAATCCACATACACGTGGTACTCATGGAGCAACGAAACAAACGGATGGGTTGTTGATAGCTATTCTAATGATTTTAGGGATGTGAATGGCAACATTGCCAAAAGTAATTTGTATAACCCCGATGGATCTGTTATGTCTGTTACAGAATACACTTGGGAGAAGTTCAACATAGGCACCGACGTTTACCCCGATTGCTATATAGTAGGCGAGGCAAGCGAATGGCAGTTTGGGAATTCACTCGTTGGCAAGGATATGGGCAACGGTATTGTTGTGTGGAACGATGTAACTATCAAGAATGGCGAGATGTTTAAGTTTGCGTCTGATGATTGGATGACATTCGATTGGGGTACAGCCTACGATGGCGAGTATATTCCTTTCGACCAGCCGGTGAAGCTAACAAACAAAGGTATGAACATAAAGCTTGATATGGAGGGTACGGAGATGACCTTCAAATCAATTAGCCTTAATGTTCTTACGGGTGTTGTTGCCTTCGAAACCTATCCTACAAGTGTTGGCAGTCCAGAAGCCAAGCGCGTTAACATCTTTGCCAATAACGGCAAGATTGTAGTGCAGAACGCTAAGGACGTTAAGGTGTATAGCGCAAGCGGCGAACTTATCAGCACTGCAGCTGTTACACCGGTAGAGAAGGGTCTTTATGTTGTCAAGGCTGGCGGCAAGACCGTTAAGCTTAACGTCAACTAACAGCAAGACGCTACTTGTTTGTAGCACACGTTTCTATTGGGTGTTGCAAACAATGGGCGTTACAAAAAAAAAAGAGGAGGTGCGGTATCTGAAACCGTACCTCCTTTTTTTGTTTTTATTTTTATCGTGTCAAAACAAGCCATTAAACAGCAAAATATTTGGATTTTAGAAAATCTTTACGTATTTTTGTGGTGTATATTATAATAAGGAGGAGTTTTTATGATTCTTAGAATAGCCAACCCTATTTACGACTCGGTATTTAAATATCTTGTAGAGGACTTACGTATTGCAAAGATTCTAATTTCGGCTCTTCTTAAGAAAGAAGTGCTTGAAGTGGAAGTTAGAAAACACGAATACACTAACGGCACTCGCGACAACATCTCAATGTTTCGTATTGATTTTGGTGCCAAGGTGCGCGAGAGCGACGGCTCTCAACACTTAGTGCTTATAGAACTTCAGAAAACATGGCTTGAGACCGAGACTTTGCGTTTCCGTCAATATCTTGGTGCACAATATGCCAATCCAGATAATATAGGCAAGGAAGAGTCGCACGAATTTGGTATACCAATGGTGACTGTTTATTTGCTTGGTCATAAGGTGGGTGATATAAAAGAACCGATAATTTATGCCGTACATAAGGCATACGACTATTATGGCAACGAAGTAACAGAAGGCATCCCTGATCCGTTCGTAGAGAGTCTTGTCCATGATAGCATAATAGTACAGATTCCACGACTTCGTGGCAGGGTAAACAACAAGTTAGAGAAGGTACTTAGTGTATTTGACCAAACTCACAAGGACAAGTACAATCGTCAGATGCTCAATATCGACGAAGACAATTATGAAGACGATACAGACATGATGTATATTCTTCGTCGACTGCTTGCAGCCGCCTCTGATGCCAAGTTGCGCCAAGACATGAATGTGGAAGACGAATACTTCACAGCAATAGAGAATCGCGATACTGCCATAATGAATCGTGATAAGAAAATAGCTGAACAAGACCAGTATATAACTGAGCAAAACAATCAGATTGCAGAACAAAACAATCAGATTGCAGAACAAAACAATCAGATTGCAGAACATATGAAGACATTGCAAGCCACAATCCATAGTCTTGTCAACCGTGGCATGTCGTTAGACGAAATCTCTGTTGTTATGGGAAAGACTGTAGAGGAGATTAAGTCGATTATTGGTTAACAGAGTATTGTAATAATACATACAGAAGAGGGTGTCAAAAGTCGCAAGTGGTACGCCCCGAAGGGGCAGAAGCTCCTAGCCCAGGGCATCGCCCTGGGTGTAATGCATCCAAAAGCCAAGCGCCCTGTAAGGGCGTATTATTTATAACGTCCATTTACCCAGGGCGTTGCCCTGGGCTAGGCGAAATTTGGGCTTTCAGCCCGTATTGTTTGAGTTTTGACACACCCTCTGTTATTCCTTACATTTTAAAATATTATATATATACACTGACGCAATGTTATAAAGCAATCCTGTTTTAATATATTTTTAAACTTAAAACGGCAGAAACTACACGATATTTTGTACTTTTTCTATCAAAATGTCAAATATTCTATGGCGTGTGCGTACATCAATTTGTTGCGCAATGCATGGTATAACTTATAAAAACAAACAAAATATACGGAATTTTATTTGATTTGGAATAATTTTGCAATAAAACCACGCTTTTTGCGTTAAAATATTTGGATGGAAAATAAATAATACGTAATTTTGCAAATAGATTATAAAATTTAAAAAAATGTTGACATGTTGGGTTCGATGCTAAATGTAAAACAGTAATTAAACAAGGACGTCAGCAATTGCAAAGTGCTCAATTGTATTTGAGATAACACTTTATCGACTGATAACACCTTAATGTGATATTCCCTTCTGTCCACCTCGCCCCGCGAGGAAGACACTCAGCAAGACCACTGGAGCACAATAATAGCAAAAAAACATCAATTATACATTATTTTACTTAAAAGAGAGAGATTTATGGAAAAAAGAATCATGACGTTTATCGCCTGTCTATTCCTTAGCATAGGAATGGCATTGGCACAAACTCACGTTTCCGGAAAGGTCACCTCTGCTGAAGACGGCGAGCCGGTTATCGGTGCTACTGTCAAAGTAGTAGGCTCAAAGACCGCTGGTACAGTTACCGACGTGAACGGTGGCTTCTCGCTTAACGTTCCTGAGAATGCTAAGATTGAGATCTCGTATATCGGTATGGTTACTAAGGTAGTAAAGGCAGGCAAGAATATGAATGTTGTTCTTGATACTGACCAACACAGCATCGACGAGGTGATGGTTATTGCCTATGGTACACAGAAGAAGTCGTCTTTCACTGGATCTGCTGCAGTTGTAGGCTCTAAGGAAATTGGTAAAGTGCAGGTTACTAATGCTGCGGACGCTTTAAAAGGTAAGGCTGCTGGTGTGCAGCTCAACACAGCGTCAGGTCAGCCAGGCTCTACTCCTTCTATCCGTATTCGTGGCTACAACTCTATTAATGCAGGTAACGACCCTCTCATTGTGCTTGACGGTTCGCCTTATGGTGGCTCGCTCAATGATATCAACCCTACTGACGTAGAGTCGATGACAGTATTGAAGGATGCTGCCTCTACTGCCCTTTACGGTGCGCGTGGTGGTAACGGTGTTATACTTATCACTACCAAGAGTGGACAGCGTGGACAGAACGGTGTTATCACTGTTGATGCAAAGTGGGGCTCTAACTCAAAGGCAGTACCTGAGTATGAGACAATAAAGAATCCTGCCGCTTACTACGAAATGTGGTATAAGGGACTCTATAACTATGCAGTAAACCAGCAGAAAGGTGTCGTTGGTAAGGATGACAACGGCAATCCTGTAGTGGGCTATCTTTATGGTCACATGAACCCGACAGAGGCCTGGAAGTGGGCCAACACCAACCTTATCAACAACCAGACTTATGGTCTTGGTTATAATGTATACACTATTCCTAACGGTCAGCAGATGATTGGTACCAACGGCAAGCTTAATCCTAATGCCACTCTCGGTGCAATTTCTGCCAACGGTTATTATTTGACTCCTGATGATTGGGAAGACGTTATCTATAACAACTCTCTCCGTCAGGAATACACAATTACAGCTAACGGTTCTACCGACAAGGGTACTTTCTATGGCTCAGCAAACTATCTTAGCAATGATGGTATCACTGCAGCTTCTGACTACAAGCGATTCACATCACGTTTCAAGGCAGACTATCAGGTTAAGCCTTGGTTGCGCTTGGGTGCAAACTTCAGCTATGGCCATTACAACTACAACTCTCTCGGCGATGATGGAGAGGGTGGTTCATCAGGCAACAAGTTCAGTTTCACCAATATTGCGCCTATTTATCCTATCTATATGCGCGACGCTGAAGGCAACATCATGTTCAACAAGGAAGCAGGTATTACAGCATACGACTATGGAGACGGTACTGTTGCTGCGTTCCGTCCTTACATGAGCGGTTCAAACGCTATCTCTGATGCACTTGTGAATACAAGCAACGTTGAGGGCAACACATTGAATGCCACTGGTAGTGCTGAGATTCGTCTTCCTTATGGATTCACATTCACTTCAATCAACAACGTATACCTCAACGAGTATCGTGCAACTAGTACCACCAACCCGTATTTCGGACAGTATGCTTCGAACAACGGTGTTGTGGCTAAGTCTCATGACCGTGATTGGTCTTACAACTACCAGCAGCGTCTTAACTGGCATCAGGTCTATGGCAAGAATGACATAGAGGTGATGCTTGGTCATGAGTACTATAGAGCTTATGGCTATGCACTCTCTGCAAAGAGACACAACCAGTTCTCTGTTAACAACAAGGAACTTGCTGGTGCTGTGGTTCTCGACAGTGGTAACTCATCTTTAAGTGAGTACAACACAGAGTCATGGCTCAGCCGTATTATGTACAACTACGATACACGCTACTTCGGTTCTGTATCTGTAATGCGTCAGGCTTCCTCACGTTTCCATCAAGATTCATGGTGGGGTACATTCTGGTCTGTAGGTGGCGGTTGGAATATCCATCGCGAGTCTTGGTTCAAGGTGCCTTTTGTTGACGAACTTAAGTTCAAGGCTTCTTATGGTGAGAATGGTAACGACGGTATCGGCTCTTACCTCTATACACCGTACTACAGCATTAAGAACTCAAGCGACAATGTTTCTTTGACACCTGCTTCACTTGGTAACAAGAAAATCTCTTGGGAGAAGAATGGTAAGTTCAACATGGGCTTCGACTTCTCACTCTTCAAAGGCCGTATCACAGGTGGTATCGAGTATTATAGCAATATGACAAAGGACATGCTCTCATGGGTATCTTTGCCACCGTCATTCGGATGGAGCGGCTACTACGACAACGTAGGTAACATGAAGAACGACGGTATCGAGATTGACCTCCACGGTGACGTTATCCGCACAAAGGATCTCACATGGAATATCTACGCTAACGTTACATCTAACCACAATGAGATTACAAAGCTCTCAGCCGACCGTAAGAAGAACTATAAGGAGGGTATCGGACTTGGCTACTCAAGTGTTTCTTTCTTCTACAAGGAGGGTGAGTCGCGCTTCACATATTACTCAAAGAAGTATGCAGGCGTGAACGCTGAAACTGGTGAGTCAATGTGGTACAAAAATGTTTACGAGACAGATGCAAACGGTCAGTACATTTACTATAACAACAACAACCAGGTTGTAGATGATAACTACGAAGGATCTAAGCACCGTAAGGTTGTTGGTCAGGAGAGTACAACAACTTATAGCGATGCCGATTACTATCTCTGTGGTGACGTGTTGCCTGACTTCTATGGTGGTTTCGGTACAAGCGTTTCTTGGAAGGGCTTCGACTTCTCTGTTGACTTCCAGTATCAGCTCGGTGGTCAGGTTTATGATGGCACATACGCTGGCTTGATGAGTTCAAGCGCAGGCTCAGCAATCCATGTTGACATGCAGAATGCATGGTCGGCAGACAACAAGAACAGCAATATCCCACGTTGGCAGTATGGCGACTCTTACATGTCTTCGGCTTCTGATCGCTTCCTTATAAGCGCATCTTATTTGACATTGTCAAACATCACGCTCGGCTATACATTGCCGAAGAGCTGGCTACGTAGCTTAGGCTTGCAGTCGGTTCGCGTATATGGTGTGGCTGATAATATTTGGACATGGTCAAAGCGTCAGGGTCTTGACCCACGTCAGAGCATTACTGGTAGTGCGTCTAACGCTTACTACCGTCCAATACGTACTGTTTCAGGCGGTATCACACTCACATTCTAATATGCTGTAACATTCGTAACACATAAAAATCAAGAAATAATGAATAAGAATAGAATATATCGCTCTTTTGTGGGACTTGCTGTAGCAGGTCTCACAATGAGCTCGCTCACAGGCTGTATGGACGTGACCGAACCTACAACAGTTGCTACTGAGGAGCAGATTCAGGGCTCTTCGGCTTCGGCTGAGGCTATGGTGATGGCTGTACCTGCAACAATGAACGAGGTTGACGGTGGCTTTATTGACAATTATCACAACTGCTTTGGCTATAGTGCAATGATGTATATCCGCGACCTTATGACTGGCGACCTCTGTCAGACTTCAAGCGGATACGCATTCCACTTCTACTATTGGGCACGCAACAAATATCAGGGCGACGGTTATATCTTCCCACAGTATATCAACCAGTACTATTTCGGTCTTGTTCTCGCTGCCAACAATGTGGTAGGCTCTGTGAATCCAGAGACTGCTTCAGACAAGCAGCTTGGCTACCTTGGTGTAGGTTTAGCTTACCGTGCTCTTGCATATCTCGACATGGCACGTATGTATGAGTATCTTCCTACAGACGTTACAAGCAACATCAATGTTGATGGTAACGACGTAAAGGGTCTTACAGTGCCTATTGTAAGGGAGACCACCGACCAAGAGGCTGCCTTGAACAATCCACGTGTATCACATGAGGAGATGTACAAGTTTATTGAGGAAGACCTCAACAATGCCGAGAAGTATATCGTGAACCTTACAGATACCAAGGGTAAGGTGCTTCCTTCTCTCGGTTGTGTATACGGTCTGAAGGCTCGTCTCTATATGTGGAATGAGGAGTATGCTAAGGCAGAGGAGTATGCACGTAAGGCTATTAATGCTGCTGGTGTATCACCTATGACTGAGGCTGACTGCACAAGCTACACTAAGGGCTTCAACGACATCTCTAAGTGGATGTGGGGTGAGCAGCTTACTAGTGAGAGCGACCAGGTTAAGACTGGTATTGTAAACTGGGTATCATGGTTGTCAAACCAAACAACATTCGGTTATACTGGAGTTAACTCTTCGGACATGCCGTTCAACATGATTGACCGCAGCATGTACGACCGTATGTCTGACACCGACTTCCGTAAGTATATGTATAAGGCTCCGGAAGGTTCAAGTATTGCAAGCAAGAATATCTACATTCCTTCAATCAAGGATCTTTGCAATAAGTATATGCCTTCATACGCTTCTCTGAAGTTCCGTCCTGCAAATGGCAACGCAACAGACTCTCAGGCAGGTGCTGCTTCGGCTTATCCAGTTATGCGTGTAGAGGAGATGTACTTTATCGAGGCTGAGGCTGCTGCTCATCAAGATGCAGCACGTGGCAAGCAGTTGCTCGAACAGTTTATGAAGACATATCGCGATCCTAACTACAGCTGCAAGGTAAGCTCTACCGACGCTGTTGTTGAGGAGATAGTATTCCAAAAGCGTGTTGAACTTTGGGGTGAGGGTCAGACATTCTTCGATATCAAACGTCTTAACTACTCTGTAACACGTGGTTATCCTGGCACAAACTGGTATGAGGAGACACGTTTCAACACCAATGGTCGTCCAGCATGGATGAACCTCACAATGGTGCGCAACGAGGCTGATAACAACCAAGCACTTGTTGGTTGGAACAACCCAGATCCAAGCGACAAGTATCCTACTTGGAAAGAAAACAATTAATGTCTAACAAGAAATGATTATGAAAAATATAGCAAAAGTTTCATATTTGTTCCTGGTGAGTTTGGTAGCACTCGTCCTTGGCGCGTGTACAAACGACTTCGATTACACTCCGGCAAAAGTTTCTGGAACCGAGGTGTATTTCAGCAACAACCAGGACTCTGTCATCACCATCAGCAAGACAGCTTCAAACTTTATCATACAACTTCATCGTGTTGATACAAAGGGCGAGTTGACAGTATCTCTGTCATACGCTCCTGGTGAGGGTAACATTTTCACAGTTCCTACACAGGTGACATTTGCCGATGGTTCTGCCGATGCTCCAATCGATATAACATACGATCCTGCAAAGACTGAGTATGGAGTTTATACTGGTGGTACCATCTCTGTAGTAGGTGATGGTTTGGATTCCACTTATGGCATAACCACTTTGTCTTTCAAGGCTGGTCCTAATGAGTGGACTGATATTCCTACCAACAAGTCAAAAGGTAAGATGCGTGACGACGCCATCACTGCACTCTTCCAGTTCACAGGCGGTGCTCCTGTATGGGATGTTAAGATTCAGAAGAGTGCTGTTAAGGAAGGTATGTATAACATCGTTAACCCTTATGAAGATTGGTATACTCAGGAGGCTGAGGCTGCCAAGAAGGATGGCTCTGCATGTGCTTTCAAATACGACTCAAGTGTTGATCACAATTGGGTGATTGACGCCACCGACCCGAATGCTGTATATCTTAAGGAATGCCATACTGGTATGAGCTATGTAGCTGAGGCAGGTGTTGGCGAATTTATACTCTGTGGAACACCTTGGATGATTTTGCAGAACTCACGTAGCAATCTCCCAGGTAAGACTGACGAAGAAATTATGGAGTTGGTTAAGCAGCAGTTCCCACAGTACTTTGGTGTAATGAAGGATGGTGTAATAACATTCCCGAAAGAGGCTGTTTGTATCGCAGCTTCAGAGCTTCAGGATGGTGCCTACCGTACTGCTGCAAAGAATGGTCTCTTTGCAATTGGTCTTCCTGGTAATATCATTGCCGACTATGCACTTACTGCTGAATATCAGGGTCGTTTCACCGATGTAGACAACAACGACTATGCTACATTCAACCTTACACTTGGTGATGATGTTGCTTTGGTGAAGTATGCACTTGTTGCTTCTGCTAACGCTTCTGCAACTGCAAATGGTATCATAGATGGCTCTATTGAGGCTGCTGAGGCTAAAGCTTCTGGCTCTGTCAACGTTGCCTTTACTGAGACTGGCAATTATACACTCGTTTGTGTAATCTACAATGAAGCTGGTGAGGCTGTAGGTACAGAGGGTTTCGAATACGAGCTTAAGTCAAGTAAGGATGGTTCTGTAGAGGAGACTTACAAGGAAGTGGCATCTGGTACCTATACCATAGGAGCTGAGGATCTTAGCCCGAATTTCTGGAAGAAACCTAGTGGAATGATAGTAAAAGAAGCTGTAGAGCAGGAGGCAATCCTCTCGCAGGGTACTGTTGATCCTACTAAGTTTAAGATCTCACCTTACCTCGTTGAGGGCTACGATCTCTACTTCTCAGTGGATGAAGATGGCATAATTACAGTTGAGCCACAGAAGACAGGTATTACAAATGACAAATACGAATTTCTTGTTGGCGACCTATATACATGGATGTTGGAAGAAAATGCCGACTTTGCTGCCCAACTTGACGAGAAAGGATGGCACTCTTTCTATAATGCAGACGATGACGTTTACAATTTCATCCTCAACTTCGGTGCCAGAACATCTAAAGGTCTAGGCGATTTCGGTGTTACAGAGCTTGACACATATGAGGTGCTCGACCGTGATGCATCTGCTGCTAAGGCTGCAATAGCATCTGCTAAGAAGATAGCTGCAGAGCGTAAGTATATCTTCCGTAAGGACTTCAATACTAACGCAGTGCATAAGAGTTTCAATAAATCTAAGATAAGTCGACTTAAGAAGTTTGCTTACTAATGCATATACTTCATGTACTAAAAAATCTCCCGACATTTTTTGTTTGGAGATTTTTTAGTATATGGGCAGTATATATTATTTCCATTAAGTAAGAAATTGCTAAAACAATTATTCTGTTTTTGTTGTCTGTTGATTTTAATGTATCTTTTGCATAATATTAATCATAAAACTATATGAAGCTAATAAGTAAATTTTTTCTTTCAGCTGCAATGGCTTGCAGCGTGATGTCGGCAAGTGCTGTGCCGGCTATGCCAGGAGTTTGGCGCACCATAACACTCGCTGATGGCACTCAGGTGCGTGCCCAGTTACAAGGCGATGAGTTTTGCCATTATTTTAAGGATGCTGATGGTATCTGTTATGATCTTATGGAAACCAGCAGCAATCGCTATGTGAAAGCTGATTTTAAACAGATTAAACTCCGTGGTGATTCATTACGCATGATAGCAAATGCGGAGCGTAAAGGATTAAGAAAGTCACCAGCTCGTATTGGTAAACCATCAGAACCAATCATAGGTAAGAAGAAGGGTATTATCATTCTTGTTGAATATCAAGATACAAAGTTTGGTCTTGGCTACAACAAGAAATTTGTCAACGGCTATGTTAACGGCCCATTGACAAAGACACACACACGTCGTGGATTCGTAGGAACTGTGAAAGACTATTTTTTGAATCAGTCAAACAATCAGTTTGAGCTTGACTTCGACGTAGTTGGTCCGTATACTCTAAGCAAGAATGTGGCTTACTATGGTGCAGACCAGGGTAACAGAAAAGATATACGCCGTGGAGCAATGATCCTTGAGGCTGTGCGTATGGCTGATGCTGATGTAAATTTCGCCGACTACGATTGGACAGGTAACGGTTATGTCGACCAAGTTTATGTGCTTTTTGCAGGTCATGGTCAGGCAGACGGTAGCGATAGCAATACTATATGGCCACATGAATCGAGTCTCTCAAATAGTGAGGTGGGATCTTCGTATCCAAGCAACGACTATGATGCAAACGGCAATCGAGTAGCAGTAAATACCTACGCTTGTGGTCCAGAGCTTCTTGGATCAGCACGTGCAGGTATTGGTACACTCTGTCATGAGTTTGCCCATTGTCTTGGCTATCCCGACATGTATGATACAGCTTATGGAGGAAACATGGGTATGTCATTATGGGATTTAATGGACACAGGTAGTTACAATGGTGACAGTTTCTGCCCGCCAAATTTCACTGCATACGAGAAATGGTTTGCGGGATGGATTCAACCAACAGTTCTTAACAAGCCTACTACTGTAAAGAGTGTAAAGCCTCAAGATGAAGAATATGGACAAACATACGTTATATACAATGACGCTGAACCTAATGAGTATTATCTATTGGAGAACCGACAGAATAATGTAGGTTTGTGGGATACTCAATTGCCATCAAGTGGCTTGATGATAACACATGTTGACTATGACGAAAAGTTATGGGGTTACAACGTTGTAAATACTATATGTAACTATTCAAACTTGAAGAACGATCATGAGCGTCTCACTTTGTTCTGTGCAGACAATGACCGTAATGCAAACGGTAAGGACACATCATACGGCGACCTCTATCCCTACAATGGCAATAATGAGCTCACTAATTCCTCTGTTCCTGCTGCGGTGATTTACAATGGTGGTACACACATGTCAAAGCCTATTACCAACATCAAGCAAAATACCGATGGTAGTGTAGATTTCGATTTTATGGGTGGTGGCGAGACTGCTATTGCTGGTGTCGTTAATGACAACAAGAATGTTGACAACCGCGTATTCTCAATTGACGGAGTTTATCTTGGCAACGATATCAACGCTGTTGGTAATGGCGTGTTTATCGTGAACGGAAAGAAAGTCGTTAAATAAAGCAATGTAGAATGAAACGCTATAAGCTATTACTTTTTGTTTGTGCAGCCCTTGTTTTGGGGGCATGCACCAACAAAAAGACAAAACAGAAAACTGACGAGCCGAAACTTATTATTGAAGAACAGAAAACGGACTCTGTAAAGACAGAAAACGTATCGAATATTCAGCTCTCCAATCCATCAGAGATACCTCAATTTCCTGGTGGCTTTGAAGCCATGCGCTCATATATCAAGAACAATATACGCATGCCTGAAGCTGCCAAGAAAATGAAGAAAGAGGGACAAGTTATTGTGAATGCTCATGTTGGCACAAATGGTAAAATAACCGATTGTGAGATATTCTCCTCTGACGATGAAGTTTTCAATGACGAGGCTTTGCGCGTTGTAAAGTCAATGCCTGTGTTCACACCTGCCCATAAAGACGGTCAAGCTGTGGAGTCAGAGTGTAAGATTGCTGTCATGTTCAGACAATAAAAATGACAGTATTATGGTATATATATAATAAGGTGTCGCCTCTATGTCTTAAAGCACAGAGGCGACACCTTATTTTTTTTCGCACGAATTAAAATAGTATTGAGTATAATTAACGATATATCACTTCATCCAATACTTGATGCAGATTGCCAATCAAATAGAATGGCAGGTTGATTAAGCGAAAAACCTTGCCTTTAGGGGTTCTTACTTGATTTATAGAGTAAGGATTCGACCAAATGCGGATGGCGATGTCTATATCCGAGTTGTCCATGAACACTTGGAGCGAACGTAGATGGGCGTTTGTGCCGCTCTTCACTTCAATAGGATAGAGTTTGGAGTTGTGGGTGAACAGGAAGTCAACCTCGGCACCATTGTTAGGCTTAGCCCAGAATGAGCGATGCTGGCCTACTCGGTCTTCCATTGACATGAGTTCTTGGGCTGTAATTTGCTCGGCTATGTGGCCTCGCCAACTATCCACCATTTCCGTGGAACCTATGATTTCTTTTCTGATGCCTGCCTGATAATTTACCAAACCGGTATCAAACCATATGAGTTTAGGCATTCGCTTCGTTTCTGGGATGATAGGCATTTGGGTTGAAGATACCGGATAAACCAATTCCAGAATCATAGCTTTCTCCAATAGACGGAATGCTTCGCCTACTTCTCGTGACTTGTAGCCTGAGTTGGCGAAATTGCCCAAGGTGATGGTCTCACCCGAAAACGCCCAGCCATACGACAATATAAAGCGTACGACATCAGTCAGCTTATTGCTTCTTGCATATTTCTCGGAATCGTCCTTGTATGCCTGTACCAAAGTCTCATACACATCTTCTATGGCGACGATGTCCTGGGTCTCAGCATAGTGCTGCACAGCTTCAGGCATACCACCAATGATGGTGTATTGATTGAATTGGTGCATGAGTTGCTCATGAAAAACAATGGTGTATTCTGCCTTCTGTGAGAGAATGGTCAGAAGATTGTTTTTGCCGATGGCACCTAAAAACTCGTAGAAAGAGCAAGGACGCAATGCCAAATACATAACTCTTCCTACAGGAAAACTAACATTGACGTCTACAAGATTCTCCAACAAGCTGCCTGCTGCTATGACATACAGGTCGGGTCTCTGTTCATAGAAGTATCTGAGCAGAGCGATTGTCTTTGGTGAGTTCTGGATCTCGTCGATGAAAATGAGCGTGCTGCCCTTTTGCTGCGGTTTGCCTAAACTGGCAAATAGCATATTAATCAAATCATTCAGAGGAATGTCCATCTCGAATAATCTGACACTCTCGCTCATTTCCAGGTTGAAGTATAGGTAGTTGTCGAACTGTGTGCCAAACTCGTTGACCACAGTAGTCTTGCCTACTTGTCTGGCTCCTCTCAAGATTAGTGGCTTATGCCTTTCATCTTGCTTCCATGCTTCTAATCTGCTTAATATCTTGCGCTTAAACATAGTGTTTGTTTTAATTCATGGGCAAAGATACAATTTTTTTGTCGCAAATCAGTGGCAACAATGATGGATTTTTGTCGCAAATCAGTGGCAACATAGTTCCGTATTGTTTTAAATGTTTCCGAAACCGCTGTTTCCGAAACCTACGTTTCGGAAATAAAGCAAAATAATTGTTGTATAAACCACTTAAATTATGAGATTCTTTGGAAGAAAAGACGAGATTGCCGAATTGCATAATATCCGCAATCTATCATTACATGCAGCACGATTCACCATCGTGACGGGCAGAAGACGCAGTGGAAAGACATCATTGCTGTAAAAGTTGAAAAAACGGCGATTCTTTACCCAAATCTAACTTTATAACAGAGATTTGGGTAAAGAATCCATGTTTTTTCTACATTCATTCCACTCTCTTCCAATCCAAGAGACCCTTTCCTTCTTCGTCAAGCTCAATGCCAAGTCCTATTACTTTGCGCTTGTCAGCCTTGAAGGGTTCCATGTATTGACGGTTGAGTATTTGCTCAGTGGCAGCATCTTTGCCACCGTTGTTGCGTAATTTCAGTTCGATGACATAGATATAGCGTGAGGTCTTCACCGTCATGTCTATTCTACCAGTTGAAATCATCTTTTCAACCTCTACATTCAAGCCAATGGCATTCAGGATGGTACTGATGATGAGACGGTAACGCTCCTCCATATCCATAGATGCAAGCTTTTTGTTGCTGTAAGGAACGTCGGCGATGAGGGCTTTTAATGAATTCATAGCTTCGTCTATCTGACCAGTGCCCAATTCTCTGTAAAGACCAGCTTGTAGCGACTGTATTTCGTTTTCAGAGC
>ERZ1027181.805-NODE-805-length-15375-cov-9.073042_pt1 | contig 15375 bp, 16 predicted proteins | sample MGYA00519247_ERZ1027181 | MGnify/ENA primary metagenome ERZ1027181 (study PRJEB26926, sample SAMN06164415) | human gut metagenome | biome: ENVO:00009003; feature: ENVO:2100002; material: ENVO:00002003 | host: Homo sapiens | place: USA | collected 2012 ...
TTTATTATTATACCATCTTTCGCTTTTTGCTGTCCACTTTTTTAGTATAGCACCACTCAGGAATCTGTTCAAGCAGGATAAGGAGAAATTTGCCGTGCCGAAATCGGTGCAGGCGGTCATCCCGTTAAAGACTATGTGGGAGGACGGCATTTTCCTTGTAGGCAGGAGCAAATACGCAAAGACTTTTAAATTTGAGGACATCAACTATGCCGTGGCGAGCCGTGAGGACAAGGAAGCCATGTTCCTTGAATACTCGGAGCTTTTAAATGCCCTCGACAGTGGGGCGACCACGAAAATCACTATCAATAACCGCAGGCTCAACAAGGCGGATTTTGAGCAGACCATCCTTATCCCGATGGCGGAGGACGGTTTAGATAAATACCGTAAAGAGTATAACAAGATGCTGCTTGATAAGGCGACGGGGGCTAATTCCATCGTGCAGGATAAATATGTGACAATCTCAGTCTGCAAGAAGAACATCGAGGAAGCGAGGAATTATTTTGCCCGTGTCGGTGCTGACCTTATCGGGCATTTCAACCGTTTAGGCTCAAAGTGTACGGAACTGGATGCGGGTGACAAGCTGCGTATCTTCCACGACTTCTACCGCACAGGTGAGGAAACGGCGTTTTCCTTTGACATGGCACAGACCATGCGGAAAGGTCACGACTTCAAGGATTATATCTGCCCCGACTCCTTTGAGTTTGAGAAAGATTATTTCCGCATCGGCAACCGCTACGGGCGTGTGATTTTCCTGCGTGAGTATGCGGCATATATCAAGGACAGCATGGTGGCGGAGCTTTGCGAATTAAACCGTAACATGATGCTCTCCGTTGATGTCGTCCCTGTCCCTACGGATGAAGCCGTGAGGGAAGTAGAGAACCGTCTTTTGGGAGTAGAAACCAATATCACGAACTGGCAGAGGAAGCAGAACCAGAACAATAATTTTTCCGCTGTTATCCCCTATGATTTAGAGCAGCAGAGAAAGGAAAGCAAGGAGTTCCTTGACGATTTGACGACCCGTGACCAGAGGATGATGTTTGCGGTGCTTACGATGGTGCATACCGCAGATACCAAAGAGCAGCTTGACAACGATACGGAAGCATTACTCACAACAGCGAGAAAGCATCTCTGCCAGTTTGCCGTACTGAAGTATCAGCAGATGGACGGTCTGAATACAGCCCTGCCGTTCGGTGTGAGGAAAATAGATGCCCTGCGTACACTTACCACGGAGAGCCTTGCGGTATTTATTCCCTTCCGTGTGCAGGAAATCTACCATAAGGACGGTGTATATTACGGTCAGAATGTAATCTCAAAGAACATGATTATTGCCAACCGCCGCCACCTGCTGAACGGTAATTCTTTTATCCTCGGTGTGTCTGGTGCGGGCAAATCGTTCACAGCGAAAGAGGAAATGACGAACATCATTCTGACCGACCCTAACGCCGATGTAATTGTTATAGACCCCGAACGTGAGTACTCCCCACTTGTGAAAGCCATGCAGGGCGAGGTCATTCACATTTCTGCTACAAGCGAAAACCACATTAACGCTATGGATATGAACTCTGATTATGGCGATGGTGCAAACCCCGTCATCTTGAAATCAGAGTTTATTTTATCTCTCTGCGAGCAGCTTATCGGCGGTGCAAGCCTTGGGGCAAAGCAGAAATCCATCATTGACCGCTGTACGGCAAGCGTGTACCGCTATTATCAGCAGGGGAACTATATGGGGACGCCGCCGACCTTGCAGGACTTCCGTGAGGAGCTGTTAAAGCAGGATGAGCCAGAAGCACAGGAAATCGCCCTTGCCATTGAGCTTTTCACGGACGGCTCTCTTAACACCTTTGCCAAGCATACGAATGTTGACACCCACAGCCGTCTTATCTGCTATGACATTCTGGATTTGGGCAAGCAGTTACAGCCTATCGGTATGCTTGTGGTGCTTGACAGCATTTTGAACCGCATCACAATGAACAGGGCGAAAGGCAGGAACACTTTTATTTTCATTGACGAAATCTATCTGCTGTTCCAGCATGAGTATTCCGCCAACTTCCTCTTTACCCTCTGGAAGCGTGTGCGTAAGTATGGGGCGTACTGTACTGGAATCACGCAGAACGTGGATGACCTGTTGCAGAGCCATACGGCGAGGACGATGCTTGCCAACAGCGAGTTTATCATCATGTTAAACCAAGCATCCACAGACCGTATCGAGCTTGCAAAGCTCCTTAACATCTCCGATTTGCAGATGAGCTATATCACGAATGTCGGTGCGGGGCAGGGGCTTTTGAAAGTAGGCAGCTCCCTTGTGCCATTCGTCAATAAGTTCCCACGCAATACGGAGCTGTATAAGCTGATGACGACTAAATTTGGGGAGGTGTAAATCTATGTCAGAGATAAGGTTTCGCAACGCAGCCCACCGTGATTTTTTTCTGGAAAATATGATGAAATGTAAAGTCAACGACTGTTACCACAGGGCATTTTTCTATGTGATGGGGATTGCGGAGGAAACAAGGAAAAATATCAATTCCATGTTCGATTTTAAGACAGACTGCATTGAGCCAGAGGGGATGCATGCAGGGTGGCAGACAAGCGGCACGGTTAAAGTCTGCAATCTTGCCTTTAACCTTTGGAACGGCTACGCAGAGGAGGGGCGTGAGAAATATTCCACGCCAGAGGAATTGTTCTGCTGCGAGTTTGCCCCGTATTTCATGGAGGGCATCAAGGTAAGGTATCCCGAATATTGCAGGGATTTACCCGCCCCTAAGAAGCAGACGGAGCATACAAGGTAAAATTAAAAAGAAATACCCTGTGGGCATACTTCTATGCCCAGAAAGCAGGGCAGAAATAAGGAAAGGAAAAAGCCTATGAATGTAAAAAACTATAAAACCATTATCTGTATCGCCGCCGCTGTCGCCCTTTTGGGAGCAGCGGTTTTTTGCGGCTTTAAGATTTACAGCCATTATCATCAGATAGACGAGCAGACCGAAGCCTTTGCGGAGATTGCCGAGGTTGTGGAGAATGCCGAGCCAGAGGAAGAACCGTCCAGAGATAAAGATACGCCTGTCAGCGAGGGTGAGGATATTCTTGCGAAATACAAAGAGCTGTATTTGCAGAATGAGGATATGGTCGGTTGGATTTCTATTGACGGAACAACCATCAACTATCCTGTCATGCAGAGCAAAAATAACCCGAATTTCTATCTGAAGCACAGCTTTGAAAAAGAGTATAGCGATTTAGGTGTGCCGTATATCCAAGAGGACTGCGACATCCTCACAAGCGACAATCTGATTATTTACGGACACCACATCAAAGGCGGCAGGATGTTCGGTGCATTGGAAGATTACAAATCCAAGAGCTTCTATGAGGAGCATAAGACTATCCAGTTTGACACCCTCACGGAGCAGGCAGAGTATGAAATCATTGCCGTATTTAAGACTGTTGCGTACAGCTCACAGGGCTACCGCTATTATGATTTTGTCAATGCGGAAAATGAAAAAGAGTTTGATGCCTATGTCGGGAAGTGCAAGGAGCTTGCTTTGTATGATACGGGCGTGACCGCTGGATATGGCGATAAACTCATTGCCCTCTCCACCTGCGAATACTCTGCACAGAACGGCAGGCTCGTAATCGTGGCGAAAAAAGTAAATTGATATGACCGTAAATCCTCTGGGAAAGGAGGTTTTGTATGGCTGACATTAAGACCAGAGATGCGGTCAAAGGAACGATAAAGACCCTTGATAAAGCCGCCATTGCAGGGGAACGCATGAAATCCGCCTATGCCAAGACAAGGGATAAGGCGGAGCAGGGATATTATGCAGAGGAAAATTCCCCTACGGAATATGCTTCTGACAAGGTTTCCCATGCTTCGGGGCGTATCAAGGACGAGGGAATCCACCAATTCAATAAACAGGGGCAAAGGAGCGTTACGACCACAAAAGAAAATATCGGCAGGGCAAAGGATAAAATCGCTGAATTTAAGACCAAGCGTGCGGTAAAAGCCGCAGAGCAGAAAGAAACACAGGCTGTTGCAGGACAGAACGGCTCGCTGATCCGAAACGGGGCAGCGAGCCGTTCTCCTATCCCCGATGTTCCCAGGCAGGGCGAAATGCCCCAGACCCAGACAGGGGCAAGCCAGTTGATAAAGACAAGGCAGCAGGGGAAAAAGACCATCAAGACCACAGCCAGAAATGCAGAGAAAACGGTCAAGACCACAGCGAAAGGGACGATTAAGGCAACGGAAAAAGGCGTGAAAACCGCAGGGGCGACATCCAAGACAGCGATTAAGACAACGGAGCAGACTGCAAAGGCGGCACAGAAAACGGCGAAAGCATCTGCCAAAGCCGCCCAGAAAACAGCACAGACGGCGAAAGCCACGGCAAAGGTGACAGCCGAAGCAACAAAAGCGACGGTCAAAGCCACCATTGCGGCGGTCAAAGCGATTATCGCAGGGACTAAGGCGTTGATTTCCGCCCTTATCGCAGGCGGTTGGGTTGCCATTGTGATAATTCTTATCGTTGTCCTGCTTGGGTGTGCCGTTTCCCTGTTCGGGGGCGGCAGCGAAAGCACTTCTTATACCCCTGTCAGTGCGGAGGTGGAAGCCTACACGCCGCTGATACAGAAGTATGCGAAGCAGTATGGCATCCCCGAATATGTGGAGCTTATCAAAGCGGTGATGATGCAGGAATCTGGGGGAAAGGGCAGCGACCCGATGCAGGCGGCGGAGGGGAGCTTTAACGAAAAGTACCCACATGAGCCGAACGGCATCAAAGACCCAGAGTATTCTATTGAGTGTGGCGTGCAGGAATTAAAAGCCGCACTCACATCAGCCGAGGTGGAAAACCCGATTGACATGGAGCGTATCAAGCTCGCCTTACAGGGCTATAACTTCGGCAACGGGTATATCTCATGGGCAAAGACTAACTACGGCGGCTATTCCTATGCAAATGCGGTGGAATTTTCTGCGATGCAGGCGGCAAAATTAGGTTGGGAAAAATACGGCGACACGCAGTACCCCGCCCATGTGTTACGCTATTACCCATACGGACGGGCATTTACAAGCGGCGGCAACCAAGCGATTGTAGAGGTCGCCTTGACGCAACTCGGCAATGAGGGTGGACAGCCTTATTGGAGTTGGTATGGTTTTGGCGGACGTGTGGAATGGTGTGCCTGCTTCGCTTCTTGGTGTGCTGACCAGTGCGGCTATCTGGAAAGCGGCATCATCCCGAAATTCTCCCTCTGCTCGGATGGCGTAGACTGGTTTAAAGGCAGGGGGCAATGGCAGGATAAGAACTATGAGCCGCAGGCGGGTGACCTTATTTTCTTTGATTGGGGAGATGACGGCTCTATTGACCATGTGGGAATCGTGGAGAAATGCGAAAATGGCACGGTCTACACCGTGGAGGGAAATTCTGGCGATGCTTGCAGACAGCAGAGCTATCCAGTCGGGAGCAGTTCAATTTACGGTTACGGAGTTCCTAACTATTAGTGGGACAGGGCAAAAGAAAAACCAGAGGTCAATCCTCTGGCTGCTCTTTTGCCTTACATAAGGCGATTGCGGCCGCTTCGAGAATGGATAAATCTCTGTCGTTCAATTTATCCAGAAGCATATCCAAGCGTTTCCGCACGACACTTTCGGCATCAGATTTCTCTGGAAATATGTACGGGTCGATAGGCATATCTAATATTGTTGCGATATATGCCAAAAGTCCGAGGCTTGGGTGTTTCCCTTCCAGTTCGATTGCTTGGAGATGCCGTGGCGAAATATCAAGCGTTTCCGCTAGTTTCTCCCGTGTTATCTTTTGGGATTCACGAAAGATTTTGATGTCAAGCCCTATCGGAGTAAAGTCAAATCCATATCTGTTTTTCTTGTTTTTTTCCATTTCCATATGTCCACCGCCTGTTCTAAAATTTAATATGTTCTATTTTACAGAGATAGAAGTTCTCATTAAACGAGATACAATCTCTATGAATAGGAACTAGAAATGCTATATTGAAGAACAAGCGGTATAGGTTTGGAAAATGTATAATACCTAAAAGAAGAAAATGCCTTAGAATGGATTGGACATCTAGGTAGCATAAGAGCGTGTGCAAGGGAGATTGTGAATGAGGAAATCATTTATGTATGATAGACTGGTGGGTATAAATTCTGTCGTTTTTCTTGTCGGAAAGTCATTGGGTAAATAAAAAATGAAAAACGCCCTTGACAAGTAAACGGTCGTTTACTATAATGATAAATGGAAAGTAACCAATCGTTTACTTTCTGGAGGTTTCGAGAATGTCAAAGACTAAGGAAAAAATTTTACTAACTGCTCTCCGCTTGTTTGCACAAGATGGTTACGAAGCTGTTTCCATGAGTAAAATAGCTGGAGAATTGGGAATAACAAAAGGTGCATTATATAAGCACTATAAAAATAAGCGTGATATTTTTGACACTATTTTTGAACATGTGTGTCAATTGGATATTGAACGTTCAAAAAAAGCAGGTGTTCCCGAAAAAGAATTTGATGGAGAAACTCAATTATTTAGAAATACTTCTACAAAAAGTGTGAAAGCATATATGCAATCGCAATTTCAATACTGGACAAATGATGAAATTGCCTGCAATTTTCGTAGAATGTTGACGTTAGAACAGTACAGAAATACAGAAGCAACAAATTTATATCAAAAGGTTTTAGGGAGTGGCCCCGTCAGCTTTATTGAAGATTTATTCCGAGAGATGATGGAAGAGGGAACTTGGCATAAGGGTAATCCAATGCAAATGGCAGTCGAGTTCTATGCCCCATTTTATCTGCTGTTAAGTATTTCAGATGGGACGTCAGACAAGGATGAAAAAGAAAAAATCGCAGACCTTTTCACAGCACATATTGATTGCTTTATAGAAAAATATGCTACACATAAGCCGCGAAATAGTGAGGATATTCAAATATGAAATATAAATGGGTTTTATGTCCTGTTTGCGGGAATAAGACACGCTTGAAATTGCGTGAGGATACATCTTTGGAAAATTATCCGTTGTTCTGTCCAAAATGCAAACAGGAAAGGCTTATTTCCGCAAAAAATTTAAAAGTATTTGTTGTTAAAGAAAAGTAGCCATACAATTAAAAGTTCAACTAAGGTTGTTCTTACTAAAACAAAATAAGATTTATGGAGGAAATAAAAATGGAAACTTTACATCCATCTATGTTAGACTTATTACTCGAATCACATATTGGATTGGAACGCCAGGGACCTGGAAGTACTGAAGCTGTTGAACAGGCTCTTGGATTTCTAAAGCCGCTTAATCAGTTTTCGCAAATTGCAGATTTAGGATGCGGAACTGGAGGACAGACTATTCATTTAGCACAGTACCTGTCTGGTACAATCACTGGTCTGGATATGTTCCCTGATTTTATAGAAAAATTGAACGAAAACGCAAAAAGCATGAATTTGGGAAACAGGGTAACAGGTATTGTTGGTTCTATGGAGGACTTGCCATTCCAAAAAAATTCTTTGGATTTAATCTGGTCAGAAGGTGCCATTGATAATATTGGTTTTGAAAAGGGATTTTCCCACTGGCATGACTTTCTAAAAAAGGGAGGCTTTGTTGCAGTAACGTGTCCATCGTGGTTTACCAAGGAACGTCCGGCTGCTGTTGAGCAGTTTTGGTCTGATGCAGGGAGCAGGCTTGACTGTGTAAGCGATAATATAGAAATTATGCTAAGATGCGGTTATCAGTTTGTTGCCGCCTTTATTTTACCAGAACAATGTTGGACGGAGAACTATTTTATCCCTCGTGAATCAGCAATTAACAGGTTATTAAAAAAATATGCCAATAATGAAACTGTGATTGAGTACGAAGCACAAAACCGATATGAAACGGAACTTTATTCAGAATATAACCAGTATTATGGATATGTATTTTATATTGGCAGGGCTATATAGCGGGGGATTTCGGGGTATATCAGTAAGATTGATTTAAGTGTAAAAACAAGAGTTTAATCAATGTAAGAGAGAACATAGTTACACTTGTAAAAGAGCCAGACGCAAAGATGCAGAGCCGATGAACTTGTGAGTAATCACAGTCTATCGGCTTTTTTAAGGAATGTGAAAAAAGAATTGTATCATATCAATTTACTGACATAAATGTCGGTAAGTTGATGAGCAAAAGTTGTGGAGGTAGTAAAGTATGATGAGCAACTATCAAAAAATAAAAAAACTCATTTTAATGCTAAATCAACATGATTTCTTAAAAAATAAAATTGTTATCGTTGGTGGTACTGTACCCTATCTTGTCAGCCAAAGAGAGTCTAATAGAGAACATTCTGACATTGATATTATCGTAAGACAAGAGGATATGTCTTTTGTACGCGAGTATTTGAAAAGAGAAAAATTATCTGTATTGGATTCATTAAATTTATCTTACAATAAACTACATATTGATTATGGAGTTAATGCGGTGATAGAGGATATTGCTATGAACTTTGCCCCTTATGAGATTATTGGAAATACCATGCTACAAAGAAATTTCCTTGTAAAGCAGAGTAATGGTATTGATGCTTTGGTAACTGTGACAATGAAAAATATTGATATAAACAATATTTTTAGTGAAGTATCTTTAGGTGGCACAACGATTCATACCTATAGTTTAGAAGTAATCAAAATCATGAAAGAGAAATCTAAAAAGGAAAAGGATTGGGTCGATATTAAAGTGATTGATGATTTCGGATATGATGAAAATATTTATTTCACTTTGAAAGAACAACTGAAAGATATGAAGTTTACAATAGAGCCTAAAAATTGGTTATTGAGATTGTTTTTTCATACTCTAAACAAATAACATATGTTAATAGTTTTGGAATGTGGGATTTCTTTTTAAGGAAATGAGAGGTGTTTATGGAAAAAGTGAATTGGTTGTATTGTCCTATCTGCCATAATAAAACAAAATTAAAAATGAGAAGAGATACAGAATTGAAAAATTTTCCATTATATTGTCCTAAGTGTAAAAACGAAAGTTTAATCAATGTAAGAGAGAACACAGTTACGTTTGTAAAAGAGCTAGACGCAGAGCCGATGAACTTGTGAGAAACTTCACAGCTCATCGGCTCTGGTTGTTAGAAAGAATAAATATTTAGTTGTTATCGTCTGTGTTTATTTCAGCAGTCTGTTTCTGCATTTCATTCAGCTTTTTGTGAAGCGGAATCGCCATGAATACCGTTATGGCTGCGGAAAGTACATCGGCAATCGGTTGGGCATATAAAATTCCATTTAGCCCCCAGACAATCGGGAGAAGCAGGATAACGGGGATAAAGCAAATTCCCTGCCTGCAAGCTCCGAGGATAAATCCCTCTCTGCCTTTTCCTAAAGCAAGGAACAGGGAGGAATACACCGTATAAAATCCAAAGAACATGATGGAAATGCCGTTTGCCCTCAAAGACGTTGCCCCAATGCGAATCATCTCGGCATCGCCCTTTGTGAATTGGGAAACGATAGCCGCAGGGAACAGAGCCAGTATCACACCAAAAATCACGCAGAAAGCCGTAGACCATAGGATGGAAGTTTTGATTGCTTCACGCAGACGGTCAAACTTCTTCGCTCCATAGCTGTACCCTGCAATGGGCTGAAAGCCTTTGATGAACCCGAATACGGACAAGCTGCCCATTGAAATAAGGCGGGTAACAACGCCCATGCCTGCAATGGCAGAATCCCCGTAATCGCCAGCGGCATTGTTGATTAAGGAAATGGATACACTCGTTAAAATCTGGAATACCAATGTTGGGATGCCGATTTTGAAAATCTCAGACATGGTTTCTTTTGTATATGTGCAGTCCTTAACCCGAAAATGGAATACGCTTTTTTTGCGAAAAATATAAGTCAGATATACGCAGGTTGAAACTACTTGAGAGATTGCCGTTGCTATCGCCGCTCCTGTCACACCTAAGTCAAACACATAGATAAACAGCGGGTCTAAGGCGATATTGAGTACCGCACCTGTCAGCAAGGCACACATGGTTGTTTTGGCAGCCCCCTCGCTTGTCACAATGTTATTCATTGTGACATTGAATACATTGAAGATGCAGGAAACAATGTAAATGCCTGCGTATGTGGCGGCATAAGGCAGGATGCTGTCGGTTGCCCCTAAGAGCTTCAGTATGGGATGCAGGAACACCATAGAAATAATAATGATAACCGCCCCCACGGATACGCTGCTGTATAAAGCGGTACTTGCCACTTTATCCGCATTTTCTTTATCCCCACGACCTAACAATCGGGAAATGTAAGAAGCCGCACCGTTTCCAAACAGCAGACCAAGACCGACAACGATCTGTCCGAGCGGGTAGACCACGGAGATTGCCCCCATCTGGCTCTCCCCTAACCCGCCAACAAAATAAGCGTCAACAAGGTTGTAGAAAGCATTTACCAACATGCCAATCATTGTTGGGATGCCCATTGCTAAAAGTGCCTTTGGTATGGATGTGCTGCCGAGCAGCTCCATCTTTTTACTTTGACTGTTCATTTTGAACTCCTTTCTCTTGACAAATAGTATTGTTTATACTACTATAAAATATAGTAATTGCGTTGCAGGAATTATAATACTATAATTTATAGCAGTTGTCAATAGAAAAAGGAGGTACTTTGAATGGCGACCATTGACTTAATTGTATTGGGAATGTTGAAACGGGAATCCTTGAGTGCATACGATATTCAGAAACTGGTGGAATACCGCAACATTTCAAAATGGGTAAAAATTAGCACACCATCCATCTATAAAAAGGTTATCCAGTTGGAAGAAAAGGGGCTTATCACAAGCCGCACGGAGAAAGAGGGAAAAATGCCCGAAAAGGCGGTATATTCCTTGACGGATGCAGGAAATGAGGAATTTGAGAAGCTGATGCTTGAAATATCCTGCAAGCCGATTCACATATTCTTGGACTTTAATGCGGTTATCGTTAATTTAGAAAGTATGGAAAGAGAACAGCAGAGGGAATGTCTGGATAACATTGAGGGCAATATCAATGTGCTGAAATCCTATCTTGAGGAGAACATGGACTTAAAAGAAAACGCTCCCGATATTCCTGCGACGGGCATGGCGGTTTTACATCAACAGTTTTTGTTGGTGCAGGCAATTGAAGAATGGATTGAAACACTAAAAAAGGAATTGGGATAATTTGATATGGATAAGACAGAATGGATATTATGCCCTCTTTGCGGAAGTAAAACCCGTAATAAGGTTAGGGAGGATACTGTTCTGATAAACTATCCTCTCTACTGCCCAAAATGCAGGCAGGAAACATTGATTGAGGCAAAGAATTTACAAGTAACAGTCATCAAAGAGCCAGACACATTAGATGCAGAGCCGATGAACGTGTGAGTAATCACAGTTTGTTGGCTCTGCTTTTTATATAACCAAAGGTAGATATACGTCCACCAAATAAAAAAAACGGCGATTTGGTGGGCGATATTGCTATACCTAAAAGAATTTAACAAACACTCTCCAAACCTGTTTCAAGTTTGGAGGGATTTTTATTGCCTGCAAATAGCAAGTTCCATATACATATATCATATCAAAGATGGGTAGACAGCCTGTTAAAAAAATCTTTGCCAGTGCAAGGGGGCTTTCTACCCAAGAAGTAGAAGTCAAATCTCTATATATAAGAACTAAAATATCCATAAACCGTAAAGGTGTGACAGCCTTTGCGGTTTTTCTTTTGTCGTTTCTTGCAGAAACACGCCATAAGGTGGTTTCTGGGATTGGATGCCGTTCTCCGCCCGTCAATCTGGATTTTCAAAAATTCAGATTGATTGGAGGAAATTACAATGCTTGAAAAGCATCCAAAACGAAAAAAGGACAAGTATAATCCATACACTTTGACGATAACCGAGGGGCATTATTATCTCTCTTTTAAGGACGGGCATGGAAAGCAGCAGAATATCGAGATTGATGAAATGTTGTACCAGACGTTTGACAGATTTGAGCTTGAGGACATATCCCATCTGAACAGGGTAAGTAGGCACATTGAACACTCCGAGCTGACTGATGAAACGCTAAATGACAGAGCTTTTTATAAGGCAGAACGGATTGAGGATATTGTTTCGGAGAGTATTGAATACGAGCAGCTACATAGGGCGGTTTCTGAACTTCCCGAAGTGCAGCGTCGCAGGCTGAAGCTGTACTTCTTCGATGAGCTGACCTATGAGCAGATTGCAAAGTTGGAGGGCTGCACAAAAAGGGCGGTTAAATTCAGCGTGGATATTGCGGTTGAAAAGCTGAAAAAGAATTTTAAGATTTTTTAAATTTTACACTACACGCAGCCTTTGGTGAGTGAGCAAACAGGTGAAGGGGCTTAAGCCCTTTCACCTGTTTCGCTTTATGGCAGGAACGGGACGGCTCTTTGACAACCGAATAGCCATTCACCAAATACATTCTCTTTGTGGCTGTAATAAGCATAAGCGTGTGCAGCGGTACGCCATGACCCGCCGAAAGGCAGTAAGCGAAAAATGCCGACTGAAAATATCGGGCAGCTCCCGATTTCGCCATGACACACAAAGAGGACAATGATACTCCTGTCCAGTCATAGTCCGAGCGGTAATCAATCCGCCGCAGGCAATGAGGGCGGCTCTGTCAGACCGACAGTTGGGGTGCAACTCCCGTGGCGTCAGTTCGCTGCTGACCGTTTGGTGACTTCCCTTGCGTTATCACGCATCAGCATTTTCGGGGTGTCGGGGACAAATAGAAAATGCTTTCTATCATAAAGCCAGATGCAGGGCGGTCAATGGAAACAGAGCTTGTTTTATGTTCTTCCGACCTTAAAAACTTCCTTGCGTCTGGCTGTTACATAGGCAGGATATTCCTGCCTAAATCCAAATAGGAGGTCAAACACTATGGAAAGAACTATTAAGCGTGGTGACATTTACTACGCAGAGCTTAATCCCGTTATAGGCTCAGAACAGGGCGGCACACGACCCGTACTTATCATTTCCAATGACACAGGTAACAGATACAGTCCGACAGTCATTATTGCCGCTATCACGGGCAAGACACAGACAAAGGCGAAATTGCCAACACACACCGAGGTAAAAGAGGTTGAGGGGCTTGACAGGGATTCTATTATCCTGCTTGAACAGATACGGACGATTGACAAGAAAAGGCTTAAAAATCATATGGGTACAATGCCCGATAATATAATGGCAAGGGTTGACAAGGCTCTTGCCATTAGTCTTGCTATGGCAAATAAATAAAGGGGGTGTATCGGAATATGCTCATTGACGATGAGTGGAACGGCTTGGCTGACCTGCTGGCAAATCTGATAGCAAAATACGCTTCCGAACTGGGCATAGACAGTATGCCCGATGCCAGTCGTAACAAAGAATATGGCAGCGACTCTAATATTCACCAAAATCGCACATTTGTTGTTTCTGAGAATCGCTGATACAATTTTTGGTGTAAAAAATAAATATCACGGTTTTGGTTAAAAAAGGAGTTGCTGTTATTATGAACAAAGAAAAAATAAAGGTTTACACTTATAAGAGGGTTTCCACTGCCATGCAGATTGACGGGTACTCATTGGACGCACAGAGGTCAAGGATGAAAGCGTATGCAGATTTCAATGACTATGAAATTGTCGGTGAGTATGAAGATGCAGGGAAATCGGGCAAATCAATTGAGGGGCGAATGCAATTCAGACAGATGATGGAGGATGTGAAGTCGGGAAAAGACAACATCTCGTATGTCTTGGTATTTAAGCTATCACGTTTTGGAAGAAATGCGGCAGACGTTCTTTCCACTTTGCAGGTTATGCAGGACTTTGGCGTGAATTTAATCTGCGTGGAGGATGGGATTGATTCGTCTAAAGATGCGGGTAAGCTGATGATTTCTGTTTTGTCGGCGGTAGCGGAAATTGAGCGTGAGAATATCCGTGTCCAGACAATGGAGGGCAGAATCCAGAAAGCCAGAGAGGGAAAATGGAATGGCGGATTTGCCCCCTATGGATACCAACTTGTAAATGGCAAGTTGGAAATCAACGAGGAAGAAGCAGTTGCAATCCGAACAATTTATGACCAGTATGTGAATACGGATATTGGCTCAAACGGAATTTCAAAATATTTAGAGAATCACGGCATTCGCAAGATACAGCGTCAAAATGGTAAGAACCCTCTTTTTGATGCCCACTTAGTCCGTCTGATATTGAAAAATCCCGTCTATTGCGGTAAAATTGCTTATGGACGCAGGAAAACAGAAAAAGTCCACGGAACACGAAATGAATATCATCTTGTGGAGCAGGAAAACTTTCTTTTGGTAGATGGATTGCATGAAGCTATTATTCCAGAGGATGTCTGGAATGCGGCACAGGCAAAACTGATTGCACAGGCGAAAAAGTATGAACACGTTAATAAAGGAAAAAATGAGCGGACGCATCTGCTTTCTGGGATTGTGAAGTGTCCTATATGCGGTGCAGGGATGTATGGGAATAAAAGCATCAAATACAAAAAGGACGGAACTAAATACAAGGATTTCTTTTATTATGGGTGTAAACATCGTGGTATGCAGCGGGGGCATAAATGCGATTACAGAAAGCAGATACGGGAAGAACTTCTCGACGATGCCGTAGCCGAAGTGATAGTAAAGCTGGTCAGCAATCCCCATTTTGCGGCAATGATGCAGGAAAAAATCAACATGAAAGTTGATACAACCGCCATAGACCAAGAAATAACCAATTATGAAAAACAGCTTCGTCAAGATTACGCCATCAAATCGAAGCTAATGGAGGAAATTGACAACCTCAATCCCGACGACAGACATTATATTAGAAGAAAGTCAGACCTTGATGATAGGCTTTATCGGATGTATGACAAGATAGAAGAAATGGAATCACAGTTGATTGATGCCAGAGCGAAAAAGACATCCATTGAAGCGGAGAAAATCACAGGGGATAATATTTACAAGGTATTGATTTGTTTTGACAAGCTGTATTTCGCTATGAATGATGTGGAGCGGCGACAGCTTATCGAAGCGTTGATTGCTGAAATACAGATTTATGAGGAACGTAAACCCAATGGTCAGTGGCTTAAATCAATTCGGTTTAAGCTGCCGATTATTGAAAATGATTTAAGTATAGGTTTGGACAACGGTGAACATGTGGAGTGCGTGGTTTTGATGTCAAGGGAAGAAAAGTAAGGTGTGAAAAAGGCTTGAAATAAGGGAATTGGCGAGTTTTCAAGGAAAAATCCAAAATTCAAAAATCCCGTAGAACAGCCGAAAACCGAACATATCCACGGCTTGTGTATCTGAGGATTGAGTTGACAGGATTGAAAAGGTATAGGTTGTGGAGATAGGATTGTTAAAAAACTTTAGTATCTGTCTCTTATACACATCTCCGAGCCCACGAGACATGCGCAGATCTC
>ERZ1027181.823-NODE-823-length-15191-cov-8.957320_pt1 | contig 15191 bp, 3 predicted proteins | sample MGYA00519247_ERZ1027181 | MGnify/ENA primary metagenome ERZ1027181 (study PRJEB26926, sample SAMN06164415) | human gut metagenome | biome: ENVO:00009003; feature: ENVO:2100002; material: ENVO:00002003 | host: Homo sapiens | place: USA | collected 2012 ...
CTTTGACAAGGGAGGCAAGTGTGATGGTGCAAAGCAAGGGATAGTGCGGTTTTGGAAGGGTTGGTGGAGTGGCAATCCCTCCGGTAGTCGCCCGAATTTTTTCGGGCGACAGCACTCCCTTTGACAAGGGAGGCAAGGACGTGGTGCTGAGCGAGGGATATTGCGGGATTGGGAGGGTTGGTGCAAGCGAGGGATGGTGGTGAGGCAATCCCTCCGTCTTGACGGCAGAAAAGTTTGATAAATAAAAAAAGGTGGGTGTGTCACAAACAGAAAGCAACAAAGCAAAAGTTTGTGTCGTGCCGTCAATCCACCTCCCTTTGACAAGGGAGGCAAGTGTGATGGTGCAAAGCAAGGGATAGTGCGGTTTTGGAAGGGTTGGTGGAGTGGCAATCCCTCCGGTAGTCGCCCGAATTTTTTCGGGCGACAGCACCTCACCTTTGACAAGGGAGGCAAGTGTGATGGTGCTGAGCGAGGGATTATTTTTCTTTTGCAATGGTTGTGAGGGATGGCAGTATTCGGTGCAATGGGAGGAGCGAGCAAGGTAAGGATATGGTGCGGAGCAAGGGATATTGCGGGATTGGGAGGGTTGGTGTGGAGCGAGGGGTGTGGCAATCCCTCAGTCTTGCGACAGATAAGGTTGAGAGGATATTAAATATACTTGAATCGCTGAGCAAGGCAATTTATGATAAGAAGTAGCCTTGTCGCAATCCAGCTCCCTTTACTCAAGGGAGCCAAGAATGTGGTGCAGGGCGAAGGGATAGTGCTTGGCAAAATATTTCACTTGACCGGTGGGTGTAGGGCACCGTTTTTTTGTATTATGTGCCGCATTTATGACCGTTTGCGCCGTTATAACAACCGTTCGTGCCAAAAAGTTGAAATCGCAAAGCAAATGAGTTATGATATAATTATAAAATTATAAGGGGGAGAAGTATGCTCATCTGCGTTTACGATACCGCAAACGAGGCGGAGATACTGAAAGCAAAAATAACACAAATCGCAACGGCGGCATATCGAAGAATTGCCTACAGGGTATGTCAGAGGTATGAGAGCTTTGTGAATGAGTGTAAGACGGCTGACCTTATAATCGTGCTTGCCGACGGAGCGGACGGTATGGAGGGTGTTATTGCGGCAAAGAATGCCGACAGGGATACGCCTGTAATATGGCTGTCGGACGATGAGGGATTCGGGGCGCAGTCATACAGGCTTGGCTGTACCTATTTCCACAAGAAGCCGATACCGCTTGAAAAGCTGAAGGAGGCACTGCATAAGTGCAGGTGCATGGCATAAGCACGGGTAAATCTACAGGAGGAAAAACATGAAGAAAAAATTTGTACGGCTCATAAGTGCGGTGCTGTCTGCGGCAATGACGCTGACGGCTGTACCGTTATCGGCATTTGCCGAGGGCGAGACACATACGCATGACGGCGAGAGCAATGTCATCACGACACCGCTTGATTTCAGAGAAAAGAAGGCGGACGAAAACGGTGTCGGCTGGAGCTGGGATTATGACACAAAGACGCTGACGCTTGACGAAGTGAACATTCAGGCGACAACAGACAGTATGAGCGTCGTAACAGTCCCCGACGGTACGGAGATAGTGCTGAACGGTAACAATACTATCGTACAGACGGACACCGGCGACAGCTATACATACATTCTCAGTGCCGTAAATACGAATGATGTTAACTGTGACGGCACTATGACGATCAGCGGCGAAGGTGTGCTGAATGCAGAGAACCGCTCTACAGACAGTATGGCACGCTCTCTCGGCGGATCAATAATCATTAACGGCGGTACTGTAAACGCAACAGGTAAAGTAGTTGCAGAGTCGCTTGAGATACATAATGACGGCGCACTGAACGCCGAAGCGTCAGCTGTATCTAATGACGGTGCGGCTGTCGGTGTCAAGCGTGGCATTACTGTTGACGGCAACGGCAGTCTTACAGCCGTTGGCGGTGCTGTAGAAAATGAATATGCCAATAACGGCGCAATATTGCTTAACAGTAATTTCGGGGACAAAATTTCCGTCAGCGGAAACGGCAGTATTACTGTGCCTGAAGGCAATGCAGCAAAAGTCGGAATATACTACGACGGAAACAAAAGCATAGATGCCGAAATAAGCGGCGGTAAGGTCACTGCTTATGGTACTAAGTGTGGCATTTACAAAGTAAACCTTATAATGAGCGGTACAGGCTCAGTTTACGCTACCGGCGGTACATACGGTATCGGTCAAACTGTACCGACAATAGACGAGGACGAATTTGTAGTAAAGGGTTCGACTGAGTTCAAGGCTGAGGAAAGCTCAGTGACAGCCAATGCCGAGTTTAACAGCGGCTATTATGAGATTGGCGGAGCAGACGCTAAGACGGTAGTTATAAAGCCTGATACTTCTCCCCGTATAATACTCGGAAAGCAGACAGGAATATTCAAGACGGAAGAGTATAAAATAATTGAAGACATAGACATGACTGATATCAAGCTCAAGGGTACGGTTTACTTTGATATTACTCTGAAGAATATGAGCGATGAAGAGTTTGCAGACGCAAGAGGCTGTTTCGGCGGCGATGAACCCGATTTATTAGCAAGCATAATCAAGACCGATTACGGCTGGGTGTGCATGGTCTGCGATACCAAGTTTTCGACTACATACGACACTGATAATACTCTTACAATAAAGTGCGGAGATATTGTATCCAATACCGTTCAGGTAAAGTCGAATGCAAACCGTTTCAACAAGGTTACACAGGGTGACAACACAAACAGAACGGTTTTCTATACAAACACTTCGCAGGAAGAGAAGGACAATTACAAGCTTGTAAGCACCTATACGGTTGACAGTGAAAGCATAAGCTATAACTGGTACAGTACGAACAGTGCATACAGTGCAGATGAGCTCGGTGCGGCAGTATCCGGAACTGACGGCGAATTCAAGCTTGCGGATAACATTCCTGCCGGAAATTATGTTCTGTATTGCGATATAACCTATTCAGACGGTGACAGCACAGAAACTGTTACAGAAAAATTTACATTTACATATAAAGAATGTGCACATGAAAACGGTTATTCCGACGGTAAATGCACAAACTGCGGAGCGTTATGTGATCACAGCAATATTGACATTGACACGGGCAAGTGTAACGAGTGTGAGCGTCAGTTCGTTGCTACAATCAGCACAGACGGCAATGCGCCGACAGGCTATGACACGCTCGCAGACTGCCTTGACAGTGTTACTGCCGATACCGGAAACTATGTTAAGATCTATCAGGATATCGGCGATACATCGGCAACTGCAACTTTAGATACTATAGATGTAAATCACAATGTTATGATCGACCTTAACGGTCACAAGCTGAACAATATCAAGCTTGGGGTCAACAAAGACGTCAAGCTTACATTAACCGGCACAGCGGGCAGTTATGTTACGCAGGTGTATGTTCGCAAAGGCGGCGGATCATTCATAATTGACAGCGAAGCAAATGTAGAATTTAATACAATTTTTGTTGAGGACAGTGCACGGCTTGCTGTAAACGATGGCGCAAAAGTAACTACAGAGCAGTTGACTGTGATAGCATCCGTGAATGATGACGGAACTACAACGACATCTGTAAAGCTTGCTACGGGAATGAAGTTAGGTGGGCTGACATATCATCGCCAAAACAATTCCGGCGCTCTGAAATTAGGCAATCTTCTTGATGTTACCCGGCAGGCACTGCGATATGACGAAAGCGGCGAGTATCTTGATCTTTATAAAGAATATGGAAGTATGGGTTATTCCGTTGCGCTTACTGTTGTTGAGCATACTGACGCTGACCACAAATACGGCAGTGGAACAGGCAAGTGCGAGGAGTGCGGAAAGCCCTGCGAACACAGCGGTGATATAAACACGGACACCGGCATCTGTTCAATCTGCGGTGCGGTTGTGTCTGTCGCAATCTATACAGATGCAAACGGAATCTCAAAGTATGTAGATACCGATGAGCTTCACTCTTTACTCAATGAATCCGGTAAAAGCGGTACAGTAAAGCTGTTTAAGGATTATTATAAACTTGAGCAGCATGATATAGACGGAGTGATCACAATTGACTTAAACGGACACGATTTCACTGTCAGGGGTGTTACCCCCTGGAGTGGAGGAAAGGTTACGTTTAAAAACAGCGGCAGCGAACAGGTTACATGCTCCGGTTCGGTAAGTCCGACAGTCGATGCTCCCGGCGGTACACTTATCGTAGACGGTGATATATATTTCGACAGTGCGATCAATATAAATGATTACGGTACAGTTATACTGAATGCCGGTAAGTATGTCGATCTTACAATCAAAGGCGATAGAACATTATACGATATGCTCGGAGAGGGTAAGGCTTTCTTCAAGACTGACGGAACTCTTTTCAATGCAAATGTTAAGGAAATATCAAGCAGTGAAACGCTGACAATCAAAGACCACAGCCATACCTATGTTGACGGCGAGTGCGGCTGCGGATATGTTTGCCCTCACAGCGATGTTAACAGCGAAACGGGTAAGTGTAACGAGTGTGAATATCAGTATGCGGCTGTTATCGTAAAGGACGGAGCTGTGGCTTCCGTTTATACGGACGCAGATATGGCAACGGCTTTTGAAGCGGCTGACAGTGACGCAAACACCGGCTGTACATTAAAAGTATACAAGAATTATACAGGCAGCTATACAACACTCAGCGGTAAGTTCACGCTGTGGATCGCTGAGAAAGTCAATGTAGGTACGTTAACTGTTTCGGGAGATATAACCGTTACGGGATCGAAAAAAAATAATAGTTTTTATGGCGATTTCGATGTAGAGGACGGCGGTAAGCTGACATTTGACGAAAACTGCGGCGCTATGGGAACTGTGTTGGTAGGTGCAGGTACATTTGACTGCTATTATTCACTTGGCACAACACTCAATATAAACGATGCAAGCAGTAACGTAATTCTTCACGGCGGAACTTTCCAAAAAATATGCTATAACGGCGGCGGGGACAGAGCAAACGCAGAAATACTGACTTTGTTGGCTGAGAACCGTATGTTTATGTGGCGTTCCGGTGGGCCGATAGACGGCTCAAAAACACTGTTGAAAGACGGTTTTGCAACAACTGTTATTGTAATACCACATGAAGGTCACAGTTACGACAGCACAACGGGCAAGTGTACGATTTGCGGTAAGCGGTGCGGTCATACGGATGTTGACAGCAAAACAGGTGTATGCCTTACCTGCGAATATCAGCTTACTGCGGGCATTTCGGGCGTGGGAACAGCGAAGTATTTCGATAATATAGACGACGCTTTTACTGCGGCATTATCGGCGGAAAACAACGGTTGTACGCTGACATTGTATAAGCACTGCGAGATCACACAGAACGTAGAAATCGGCAATACAACGGTTACTGTCGATGTGAACGGATATTTACTCGGCGAAGATAAATATATCGTTGTAAACAGCGGTGGTATTCTGTGCCTTAAGGACAGCAGGAAAAGCACCAACAGCGGATGCGTAAACGCACCTTTATTTGTAAACGGCGGTACGCTTATAAACGGCACGGCGGACGGCGGCAGTTCAGCCGCAGATGTACAAGCTATAACCATTATCAGTGCTAAGTGTGTCGAAATATACGGCGGCGCATTTGGAAATGTTTACATTAAAAACGCAAGCGGTGTAGCTATATACGGCGGAAAGTACAACACCATCGGCGGCGAGGATAGCAACAGCACACCTGTAAACACTCTGCTTGCGAAAAACCGTGCGTTTGTAAGAACGCTCCCTGCTGAGCTGATAGACGGCAGTGCGAAGACGATCGGCGACGGACTTACAAATGTCATGGTTGTAGCGCATGAGCATAGATACAACGTGGAAACGGGCAAGTGTCCGTGCGGCGTTTGTGCGCTTGCTATATTTACCGAGACAACACAAAGCTCTGAAACTTATACATTTATTGAAAGCACAACACAGTTTAAAAATATTGCGGAAAATGAGGCAGACGGTGTATTAAAGCTGACCGGCGATGTAGATTGTATTGTTAAGGGCATAATAATAAACGGCAATAAAACGATCGACATGAACGGTCATACGCTGAATGTTTCGGTCGGTACCGAGGAAATAAGCGCAGTAGCGGTTTACGGAAATGTAACCTTTGAAAACAGCGGAAGCAGCCGTGCAGTTATAAACGCCACCGGCGTTTATTCCTATGGAATGGTAACTGTAAACGGAGATATTGAATTCGATACTTTTGCAACATTTGAAGACGGCGACGCTTTGATCAATGCCGGAGTATTCAAGAACATTTATGTTCAAGGAAGAAGTGTAATTGAAATACTGGGTAGCGGTAAGGCGCTTGCAAGTGAAAGCGGAGAAATACTGAATGCAAGCGTACAACAAATATACAAAGCAGGCAATAATATGTTTGTTACGGCTCACCCGAAGCATACATACGATGATCACGGCAACTGCGCTTGCGGATATAAGTGTCTGCATGACGGCGAGGGTCAGGTAAATGAAGACAGCGCCAACAAGGTGTGCAGTGAGTGCGGTGCGACGATTTACGCAAAGGTAACTACTGCCGACGGAAAGGTAAAGTATTTCGACGACATAACCGAGGGCTTACGGTATGCGGATAAGGCTGAAAACAAGGGCTGTGTTTTCACTCTTGTAACAAGCGGTGAGATCAATAGTGGGGTTACGCTGTCAAACGGTCAGTTTACTATTACCACAAGTAATTATGGTACTATCTATGATTACAACCGGACAATAACTATTGACGGTGCAGATGTTATTGCTGAAGGTTATATGTTCATCAGGTGCAAGGTTAATGTGAAGAGCGGATCTCTTACATTACCTGAGGGCTCAAGCGCCGGATTTGATAGTATTGCTATATCAGGCGGTACCGTAACTGTCAGCGAAGGCGTCAATGTTGACAATAATGCGGGTGCTGATAATTTATTTGTAAACGAAGACGCAACTGACGCAAAGCTTACTATAGGCGGAGGTACTTACAGCAATATCAATCTCGGACAGTTTAAATTAAAGGACGTGCTTGCAAGCGGTGTGCGTGTGATAAGCTACGACAATCCGACAGATCCGACTGCTGAGAAAACAGCAAAGGCTTTATTATACAGCGATATAGCCGAAAAAAATAATTTTGACTCCGAAAACAAAACTGTAAGCTATTATCTGTTTACCAAGTGCGAGCATAAGAATGAGGACGGCAGTTATGCCTTTAATGAGGGCGGTATATGCAAATACTGTAACTCTGAGTTTGCCGCAAGCGTAAGCTATACGGTTGACGGAAGTGCAAAGACAGAGCTGTTCAGCAATATATGCGACGCTTTTGACAAGGCTAATGAGATAGGTACGGCTACAGTAACGCTGTATAAGGATATTACAGACAGCGAACGTACACAGGAGATTACCGTTATGGGCAATGTAACGCTTGAACTGAACGGTAAAACACTGGGTGGTCGTTATGGCATAGCGCGTATATCGGTATCTGACGGTGGCACGCTTACTGTAAACGGCGATGGCGATATGGATACACCTATTTACGTTAATGAAAACTCAAAATTAGTCATTAACGGCGGTGGATACTTCAATTCTGTGTCAGTTAAAAAAGGAGGCAACGCAGAAATAGGCGGCGGCACTATACAAGGTCTGTCCGTTCGCGGTAACGTAAAACTCAGCGGCGGTAAATTCAACGACATCGAGATATTTAACGGCAATCTTGAATCTGTACTGGCAGACGGTTATGCGTATAAAAATGCTGACGGCACTTGGCTTTCGATTGATGAGCGTGAAAAAGATAGCTATTTGGGCGGTTCTAAAGGAGCGTTATCCGTAGAAGAAGCACCCATAAAGAGCGCAAGTATTTCGTGGGCAGGCGGAGAAGCGCCTGTTATATACCGTAACGGAGCGAAAAAATTAAAAGTCAATGTTACATGCGATGTGGCGGACACTTCAAAGCGGATAACCTATTCGGACTATGTAAACGGCAATAATCGCAGTAAAGATTCTAAGCTTTCTGTTAACTGGTATATGGTATTCGGTTATAAAATCGGTGAGATTGTAGCGGAAGACGGTGAGGTTGAATATTACACTGTACTGAAGTGTGACGGATACGAATATAAGTCGAATGTGCTTAAGTTTACACTTGCGACCTGCTCGCACCCTGAGGATAGCTTTAATAACGAAACCGACGGTTTGGTATTCTGCGGTATATGTGATTTATTGATAGAAGCCGAGGTAGTAGATGCTGACGGCAAGTCGTTAGGTTATGCGGATATATACGGTGCCATAAAGCTGGCGCAGGAGAACGAAGGCAGCACTGTAAAGCTGATTTCGGAAAGAGTACCTGCGTCCATTACCGTGACGGGCGGTAAGTTTACTGTTGACTTTAACGGTAAAGAGGCATATTATCAGTTCGCTGTCAACGGCGGTGACGTGACTTTCACTTCTTCAGCAGAACAAGCCGATGTAGAAAATCTGCAAAGCACAATCAAAGTAAACGGAGCTAACGCTAAGGTTACAATTGACGGTAAAATCAAGCTGGGAAGTGTAACAATATCAAGCGGTGCGCTTAAAATAAACAGTGCCGAGAGTTATATTAAAGAACTGTCAATAAATGGCGGAAAGACTGTTGTAAACGGTGCAAATATTGATGCACTGAAAGCTAACGGCGGAGACACGGTCATCAATTATGTTACAGCCGATTCTTTAAGCGTGAATATCAACGGGTCCGGTAGCATCTCTATCGTAACCGGCGAGTTCGGCAGCACCACTTGCAAAACAGACAGCGGTTATACTTTAGGTATGGCAATTGCGAGTGGAAGCGTAGTTTTCGGTAATAGTATGAATGGCATTACTGTTTACACATACGAAGCTATTCAGACCATGACCAAAACCGATAGAATTTTTGTTGATAAGTGCGTTCATAAGGACGGAAGCGGCAGTTATGTGCTTGACGGAAATCCCTGTCCTTACTGCAATGAGGAAATCGTTGCAACTGTAAGCTATACGGCAAACGGCGGCGAAGAGACAGATCTGTTCAGCGATATTTATGACGCTTTTGACAAGGCTAATGAGATAGGTACGGCTACTGTAACGCTGCAGAAGAACATCACGGACGATATTACAGATACGATAGCTGTTACAGGCAATGTTACGCTTGAACTTAACGGTAAAAGGCTCTCACAACCCGGTACTGATGTATGGTATTCCATAGAAGTAACGAGCGGTAAGCTGACCGTTAACGGCAGTGGCTTAATAAAACGTGTTGCCGTTCGCAACGGCAGCAATGCGGAAATCAACGGTGGTACTTTCTCTGACTTCATAATTAAAGACGGCGGTAACGCTGTAATTAAAGGCGGTCAATTCTACAGCTTACAGGTTTCAGGCGAAGGCAGAAACGTAGGACAGCTTCTTGCGGACGGCTATGCCTATAGGAGTATTATCGATTCCGGCATCTGGTCTACTATTGCAGAGCGTGAAAAGCAGGATATAACTAATGTAGAAGTAAAGGAAGCGCCGATAAAGAGCGCAACAATTTCCGCTGAGAACGAGTCACCGATAATATACCGTAACGGTAAAAAGGCTGTAACTTTCGCGGCCGATGTGACATATTCGGGAGATAAAACACTCTATATTACCGGATGCTTAATTGACGGAACGGTAATAAGCGAAAAAACAGAATTATTAAACGGTTACTGTTATTTACTTGGCGATCAAGTTGATAAAGTGGTGGCAGAAGACGGAGAAATCCAATATTACTGCATATTTACCTATGACGGATATGATTATAAGTCGAATGTGGTAACGCTTACAGTAGCTACCTGTCAGCACCCCGTCGAAAGCGTAAAATGTGACGATGACGGTTGTGTGTGCGGTATATGCAACAGAGCACTACCGGCTTCGGTAGAGCTGTCTGACGGCACGTTATCGTATTACGAAAACTGGAATGACGCTATCGGCGCTGCCGAGGAAAGCGAAGGCTGTACATTAAAGCTGTTAAACTACAGTGGGCTTAAAGATAATGAAACATTTGACATAAGCAAGGGTAGATTTACCGTTGATTTAAATAAAAATGACGGCAACACAGCATTTACATTTAATGTCAAGGGCGGAGATATAACGTTTACGGCATCGCAAGCAGCCTCAAGTTCACTTACCGGTGTAACGGTATCGGGTGAGAATGCCAATGTTTTAATTGACAGTAAAGCCACATTGAATTATTTAGTTGTAAATTCCGGAAAGGTTAGTGCCGATGGTGCTAATATCGGCGCAATAACGATAAACGGCGGAGACACGGTCATCAATGATGTTAATGCCGATTATTTAAGCATGAAAGCAGACACGACCGGTGGAAGCGGATATAATGTCTCTATAGTAAGCGGTACGTTCAACATCTTCACTTGCGAAAATGAAAGCAATTATACTTTAGGCAGGGCAATTGCGAGCGGAAGCAGAGTTATAGGCTTAAATGCGATTGTCGGTTCAGGTTTCAAATATGCTGAAATTCAGAGCATGACCAAAGCCAATTATCTTAATGTTATAAAGTGCGACCATAAGGACGAAAACGACAGTTATGCGCTTGACGGAAACCTTTGTCCTTACTGCAATGAGGAAATCGCCGCAACTGTAAGCTATACGGCTGACGGCGGCGAAATGACAGATCTGTTCAGCGATATTTATGACGCTTTTGACAAGGCTAACGAGGCAGGTACGGCTACAATAACGCTGTATAAGGATATTACAAACAGCGAACTTACACAGGGCGTTACCATTACCGGCAATGTAACGCTTGCACTGAACGGTAAAAAACTGGGTGGCACTTTTGCTTTCAACGCACCTGTAGAAGTATCCGACGGCGGTATGTTTACCGTAGGCGGCGATGGCAAAATGCGGATGCCTATTAAAGCTTACGCAAACTCAAAGTTAATCATCAACGGCGGTGAATTCACATCGGTGATGGTTTACATAGACGGCGACGCAGAAATAGGCGGCGGCGTTATAGACGCTCTGACCATTATAGGTAACGCTAAAGCAAAAATCAGCGGCGGTAAATTCTACAACATCGAGATAGCAAACGGCAGTCTTGAATCTGTTCTGGCTGACGGTTATGCATATAAAAAGGACGGCGGTGCATGGCTTTCAATTGCAGAACGTGCAGAGAGCGTTTATAGCAGTGTGAATAACGACAATAAACCGGTGAATGTAGAAGAAGCGCCGATAAAGAGCGCAACGCTTAGCACAGAAATGAACAAGCTGTATCGCAACAGCAACGCAAATCCCACGCTGAAGTTCAACCTGTCTCTTGCTAACGGCTCGAACCTGAACGACTCGTATGTAAGTAAGAGATACGGTATAAACTCCTATGTAAGCGGAGATATAATTTATAGCAGCTTAAGCGCACTTGTAAAGGACGCTAAATTGTCGGCAGACGAAATAATTGATAAGGCAGGCGACAGCGATGCTGCCAAGATATACTTTGTAGTTACTACCGGTGACGGCTATGAAATAAAGTCGAACACTGTAAGTATAGACCTTGTTGATTGTGATCATTCTCAGGTGGTCGATCCTACAGCGGACAAGGAAACCGCAGGTAATATTACCGAGCCGACATATTGCAAGATATGCGAGAGCAAGTTCAATGCAAAGATAACAAAGGGCGACGATGTCAGGTATTATAACGATCTTGACGAGGCTGCGAAAGACGCTCAGAAGAGCGAAAACGAGGGCTGTACCTTATATCCGCTTTATAACAAGAACGGATACGGCGGTCAGTTAGTCATAACCGAAGGTAACTTCACGCTCAAGTACGCAGTTCGTACAGCGTTCTCACGTCCGATCATCATAAACGGCAAGGCAAAGCTGACGGTTACGGGACGTTGTGCGGTGACAGCGTTTGAGAATCAAGACGCATTCATAGTGCAGGGCGGTGATGTCACATTTGAGGGGCTTGCTACAGGCAGCAATGTGACCATAAACGGCGGAAATGTTACAATGGCCTCCAACAATATAAATTGCCTTACTATAAACGGCGGTAATGTATCCATTTCGTCAGGTGGGTTTGCCGAAATCATAACTAATGCCCCGAATAAGGTGATAGCCGATTATATCGATCCCGGCTTCTGGGTACAGGACAGAGGAACAAAAGAGTGGATAGATATATACAGTCTTAATAAGGCAACGGCATCATCGACAAACGGACTTACGGTACGGTTGTGTCCGATGCAGATAATCAAGCCGATTGATACTGTATATTACACCAACGGTTATTATCCCGACGGTATACCGTCACTTCAAATAAGTGCAGTGCCGTGGTATTCAGGCGAGGTCGACGCAAAAGTTGCTTATCAGTGGTTCGCCATTGATGAAAACGGCTACGAAACAGTGATAGAGGGCGCTACAGACAGAAAGCTGTCGCTCGAAAATCTCACAACGGGCAGGTACTACTGCCGTCTTACCTACAGCAATGCTGCAACTGCGGGAGTTTCGATGAAGTCGGACGTTGTAACGGCTACGATAACCGAATGCAAACATTCCGGAGGAGAGGCTACCTGCACCAAAAAGGCAAAGTGTGAAATATGCGGTGCGGAGTATGGTGAACCTCTCGGTCACGACTATGTTGTAATCAAAGTAGTTGAGCCTGACTATCGCAACGAAGGCTACAGCGTATTTGAATGCACAAGATGTAAGGATTCATATATCGGAAACCGTGTTCCCGTAAAGCCTATTCCCGATGTGGAAGAAATAGCGGTTGAAAAGACAACATACAATGAAGTCGATATAAGCTGGAAGAATATAAGCGGCGTTGACGGATATTATGTCGAATGCTATGTCGGCAATCAGTGGAAGCAGATCGGCTTCAGCACGGACGGCGACAGAGTAGCGGCAAAGCTGAGCGGTCTTTCTGCAGGCCTTAAATATAAGGTAAGGATAGCGGCTTATGCAGGAAGATTCACCGCCAAATTCAGATGTTTCTATGTTGATACTGTTCCTTCTCCCGTATGGAATATAAATACGGTGAAGGCTACCGATGAAACGGTAAGAATAAGCTGGAGCAGAAACGCCAGAGCGGACGGCTACAAGGTAGAGTGGTACATTGATAATCAGTGGTCCGTAAAGACTGTTACCGGCAACAATAATATATCGGCGGTTATAGACGGACTTTGTGCAGGAACACGATATAAAGTAAGGGTAAGCGCATATAAGGGTGACCTTTACAGTCCGTATACATACGGCTATATAGATACGCTCCCGTCAAAAGTTACGGGTATTACGCAGAAAGTCACATCTTCTTCGTTTACGCTTAAATGGGATAAGAACGAAAGTGCGGACGGTTATACCGTTCAGTACTATGCAGACGGTAAGTGGAATGAAAAGACGCTGACCGGTAATAAAAAAACTACCGTTACAATAGGCTCGCTTAAGGGCTACAAAACCTACAAGGTCAGAATAAAGGCTTATAAGGGTGAGCTTGAGAGTACATTCGACGATATTTATATCACTACCGCTCCGACAAAGGTCAGCGGTCTTAAGGTAAAGAGCGCAGTTGACTCAAAGGCAGTAGTTATATGGAATGCGGATGCAAACGCTGACGGATATAACGTAGAATATTATATCGGCGGTAAGTGGGTCAAAAAGACCATAACCGATAATAAGACAGCAAAGGCTGTGCTTGGCGGACTTACACCTTACATCACATATAAAGTAAGGGTAAGAGCGTATAAGGACAATCTGTACGGCGATTACAGCTATACTACGGTTACTGCAGTGCTTTCACCGGTAACCAATATCAAGGTTGTATCGGCAAAAAGAAACTCGATAACCGTTAAGTGGGGTAAAAACGCCAGTGCAGACGGATATAAGGTTGAAATTTACAAAGGCGGCAAGTGGGTCAAAAAGACGTTAAAGGGCAGTACGAATGCTACTGTCACTATTGGCGGACTCAGGGCCGGAAGCGTGTATAAGGTAAGGATTGCGTCTTATAAGGGTGCAAATACAAGCACTTATACTTATGCAAATGTGAAGACAGCCAAATAAGCTGACAGTAAAAAAAGAGAACACCGGGCGACCGGTGTTCTTTTTTGTGTATCAGATGCGTTTTTACTATAAGAACAAACTGAGCCGTAAGCAAGAGTGCTTACGGCTCGATTTGCATATTTATAACGTTAATATCCGCCGTTAACGTAACCTTAGCCGAGCTGAAACAGCCGGAACGGCGAATTTGGTGCGGCTCACAGCCGCCGCTTACTTGAAGTATCTGTTAAGCAGACCCTCGAAAGCCTTGCCGTGACGGGCTTCGTCCTTAGCCATCTCGTGAACTGTGTCGTGGATAGCGTCAAGATTTAACTGCTTTGCTCTCTTAGCAAGGTCGAGCTTGCCCTGTGTAGCGCCGTGCTCTGCGGCAACTCTCTTTTCAAGGTTTTCCTTAGTCGATGCGCTTACAACATCGCCTAAAAGCTCTGCAAACTTTGCTGCGTGTTCAGCCTCTTCCCAAGCTGCCTTTTCGTAGTAAAGGCCTACCTCGGGGTAACCTTCTCTGTGAGCGGCTCTTGCCATAGCGAGATACATACCTACCTCTGTGCATTCGCCCTCAAAGTTAGCCTTTAAACCTGCAAGAATCTCTTCATCCTCAACTGCCTTTGCAATGCCTACCTTGTGCTCGTCTGCAAATACAAGCTTTTCGCTTTCCTTAAGCTCTATGAACTTGCTGCCGGGAACCTTGCACTGGGGGCAGAACTCGGGAGGTGTATCTCCCTCATGAACGTAACCGCATACCGGACATACCCACTTTTTCATAGTAAATTACCTATCCTTTCATTGTGATAAAATCTTTATTTTCTTATTGTTGTTGGTGAAATCAGTAACGTTTACTGATTTGTTGATTTTATTATAACCGATACTTCGGCATTTGTCAAGAGGTTTTTGAAAATTTTTTTGTAAAAATTAGGTTAGTTATGACTTACTAAAAAGGGCGAGGTTTTGGAAGGGTTGGTGTGGGGCGAGTTGTGATTGTGAACGCTTAGAAGTTTTAGGGATAGAAGTTCTATCAACTTCAATCCCCACCGTCTTGACGGCAGACCGACTTAGTAATCATAAAAGTCGGATATATCGCATAAAAACGCTGTAAAATTAGGCTTGTGCCTTGCCGTCAAGCCACCTCCCCTTTTTCGAGGGGAGGCAAGGG
>ERZ1027181.834-NODE-834-length-15081-cov-17.386796_pt1 | contig 15081 bp, 10 predicted proteins | sample MGYA00519247_ERZ1027181 | MGnify/ENA primary metagenome ERZ1027181 (study PRJEB26926, sample SAMN06164415) | human gut metagenome | biome: ENVO:00009003; feature: ENVO:2100002; material: ENVO:00002003 | host: Homo sapiens | place: USA | collected 2012 ...
ATCTACACAAGGAGTATCGTCGGCAGCGTCAGATGTGTATAAGAGACAGAGTATAAGTAAAAGATGATGATGCGTTTCTCTAGAGAGACCATTTGTCATTCTTAAATCATTAAAAGATTTTAAGTATGAACAGAAGGATTTTAATTGCGCTACTGGCTGTTGGTAGCTTTATCTGCCCAGCCGTCGCTCAGAAGGTGGCCTTGAAGACGAACCTCCTTTATGATGCTACAAGCACCATGAACCTCGGCTTCGAATTCGGCCTTTCCCCAAAATGGACCTTGGATGTATCCGGCAACTACAACCCGTGGACATTTTCCAAGAACAAGAAGTGGCAGCACTGGCTTGTTCAACCAGAAGCTAGATACTGGTTCTGCAATAAGATGATGGGCTCCTTCATCGGCTTCCACGCCCTCGGAGGTTCTCATAACATAGGTAACGTAGATCTTGACTTCAAGTTCCTCGGTACCGACTTTTCCAAATTGAAAGATTACAGATACGAAGGTTGGTTCGTAGGTGCAGGTGTTGCATACGGTTATACCTGGGCTCTCTCCAAGCACTGGAACTTCGAGGCTGAACTCGGAGTGGGATACGTTTATTCGAAATCGGATAAATATGAATGCCCACAATGTGGTGAGAAACTCGAGAAAGACAAGGCGCATCACTACGTAGGACCTACCAAGGCGGCACTCAATCTGGTGTATGTCTTCTAATTCATGATACATTATTATATTAATAAGTAAAAACTGAAGATTATGAATACATATAAGATTTTAAACAAGACTCTTGGAGCCGTCGCCCTCAGCATTCTGTTTAGCACTAACGCTATCGCTCAGGAACAGGCTGCCAAGGATATGAAAGTCCTCAACAAGGAAATCAAGAAGAAAGGCAATAAGGTGAACGTCTATATGGACCTCAATCTCGATGACGTGAAACTGGCAAGCAACAAGGGTCTCATCCTTACACCTATTTTATATAAGGGTGAGGATACGCTCAAACTCCCGGCTGTGGAGGTGATGGGTAACAAGAGATACATCTACTACCAGCGTACCAAGAAGACCGCTACCCAGAACCCGCTCATCGTTGCCAAGCGTGAAAACAAGGAGCCACAGACGCTCCGATACGCTTACTCTACTCCTTACCAGGACTGGATGAAGAACTCCAACTTCGCCATCAGCAATGATGCATGTGGATGTAACCAGAAACTGCTGGCAGAAAACCTGCTCACCAACAATGGCGAGGCGCTCGTTACTCCTCAGCAGCTCTATCAGGCTTATCAGCAGCCAAAGGCGGAGGCAGTGAAGATCAGACAGGAAAACGGTTCGGCTAGACTCAACTTCCGCATCAACAAGTGGGATATTGTGAAGGATCTCGGTAACAATACCAATGAGTTGGCTACCATCAAGCAGACGCTCGACCTCGTGAAGAACGACCCTGATGTAACCATCACTTCCATTACCCTCCACGGATATGCTTCTCCAGACGGCAGCTATGCCAACAACAACAAGCTTTCCCGCAACCGTACCCAGGCTCTCTACAACTACCTGTTGAAGACCTACCCTATCGACAAGAAGCTCTTCAAGGTAGAATCTACAGCTGAGGATTGGGCAGGAACACTGGAGTACATCAAGAGTCACAACATCCCTCAGAAGGAAGCTGCTCTCAAGATCATCAACAGCGATATGACTCCTGACCAGAAGGAACAGACGCTCGCAGCCAAGGCTGGTGAGGCATTCCGATTCCTCGTTGACAAGGTTTGGCCAGGCTTGCGCCGCACAGATTACACCATCGAGTACGACGTGAAGGCATTCAACCTCGAAGAGGCTCGCAGAGTAATCAATACCCGTCCGCAGAAGCTCTCTCTCCAGGAGATGTACATGGTGGCAAATAGTTATCCGAAGGGAAGCGAAGAGTACAACAATGTATTCGACACAGCCGTGAAGATGTTCCCAGAAGATAAGCTCGCCAATCTGAATGCAGCCCTTGCAGCCATCGACAGAGGTGACAAGGTAAGCGCAGAGAAGTACCTGAAGAAGGCTGGCACCGGTGCCGAAGTAGATAATGCCCGTGGTTGCCTCGCCGTTCTCAATGAGGATTACGAAGCTGCCAAACAGTACTTCCAGAAGGCAGTAGCCGGCGGCTTGAAGGGTGCTCAGGAGAATCTCAACAAGCTGAACAAGATTGTGGAATAAGAGTTTGATTTTTAAGTAATGCATATCAGGAAGTTAAAGGAGTTAAAGAAGTTAAGGAGTTAAGACGTAGGTCTTACTGCTTAAAAAACACGCCAAAAAGACTGTTGTCTTAACTCCTCAGCAACCGTAGGGAGCGATAACTCCTTGACTTCTTTAACTCCTGAACTTGCGAGACTTGAATTAAGTATAAGTAAAAGAATAAACAATAATATTAATATAAACTAAAAAATTTAATTTAAGAACAAGAAAAGAAAGAATAGTATTTGATTACCCCGGGCGAAGCCAGTGATGAGGTCTGAGAGACCCGTCCATTTCGCAACTCTCAAAACTAAAAAATTTGTATAACACTTAATAAGTAAAAGATTATGAAGAAAATGAATTTGCTCGCAATGAGCTTGGTATCAGCAGCAGCGTTATCTTTCTCAAGCTGCAGCAGTAATGATGATTTGACAGGTGGTGGCGCAGGTACACAGTCACAGGTAAAGGGTTTCTATATGACATTGGCCGTACAGACTCCTACTAGCAATGGTACAAGAACCTCTATTGAAAATCCAATACCTACAGAGGATGCTACCGCAGCAGAAGCAGCTGTTAAGAATGGTACTTTCTACTTGGTTGATGCAAATGGAGCCGTTGTATTTAGCAAGACTCTGACCGGTCAGGATTGGACAGGAGCTATCAAGGACCAGACTGGTTCTCAGAAGGATGGTAAGACTACACTTCAGATTCAAGTAGAAAATGTAGCTGCAGGTGCTACCTATAAAGTATATTTCAAGGCTGGTTCAACCAATATGGATACAGTAGAGCCGTTTACTATCACAACAGGTACCAGCAAGACAGGCGTGTTTACCGCAACTGGCATTACACAGACATTCACATCAACAGGAGCTTTTGCTAAGCCATGTGATACAGACAACAACTTCTCTATGTTCAACCAGAATGATGCAACAACCGATGGTAATGGTTATACTGTCACATTCACTGATGCCAACAAGGTTGAGGCCACCCCTGCAAAGGTTATGTACAATAACGCAGAAAGAGCAATCAAGATTGAGCGTGTAACAGCTCGCGTTGATGTTCCTACTAGTACAGAAGATCTTTTGGGCGAATACCCAGCAAACGCTTCACAGGCATTGAAGAATGCAATTGACGATGCTAAGAAGAAGGTTACAAAGATTGAATTGGTTCGCTATGCACTCTCTAACATTACAAATAAGGCATACGTTATGCAGAATTGGAATGTAGCAAATAGCGTTTGGAGCCTTGCAATTCCTACAGACGCAACATTGGCTCAGACAAAGGACGCATTCGGTGAGAAGTATTTGCTCAAGGATGGTGGCTTCAAGGCTTTGAAGGGTGCTACAAATGATTATATCTTTGAGAACAACAAGGATGATGCAACTGCAATGTACTTCGAGTACAAGGTTACTTTGGATGCAAATCAGTTTAAGAATGCAGCAGGTGAGCTTATGCCAGCTGACTTCGAGGATGGTACATTCTATCGTTACAACAACGTTATCTACACAAGCTTTGATCAGATCATGAAGGCTTATGCAGACGTTGCAGGACTCTTCGAGAGTAAGACTGCTGCCCAGTTGAAGACAGAATTGGCAGAGGCTAAGACAAAGCCTACAGTTGAAACCGAGAAGTCTATAGAGACCAAGTTGTCAGAATTCCGTGCAAAGTATGGCATCGAGGTGTTCAACGAGGGTAAGACATACTACAAGCAGGTTATTAAAGACAACCAGTTGGACAAGAACGTTATCCAGCGTAATACAATTTACCGCTTGCAGGTTAACAAGATCTTCAACGTAGGTGCACAGGTTCCTAACGGTGAGATTGACAAGAACGGTTTGTTCTACCTCGACGTAACTGTAACTGTTAACCCTTGGGTTCTCAATGTACAGGGTGTTGAGTTGGGTGACTAATCCCAATCACTTCGCATAAGTCGCAGAAACAGAAAAAAAATGAATGCACTGGGGATGTACCCCATCCCCCGATCTCAAGATAATTCTTGAAACAACAATACTCTCAATCTCCCGGGGGCTACCCCGCCTCCGGGAGATTAAAAAAAGAAAAAGATGATATTTGCCGCCAACAGATGGCGGGAACCCCTATCGTGCTGAATCAGCACCACTCAACAAGAAAAAAAGGATGCCGGAGGCTACCCCACTTCTTACGCCCTACGGCACACTAGATATAAGTATAAGTAAAAGAATCAATAAAATACAAACGATATGAAACATTTCATCATCAAAAACGGTTGCAAAGTGGTTTGTATCTCAGCCATCGCACTCTCTTCGCTTTCATCATGCATGAAAGACGATCTGACGAATTGTCCTGCACCTAAGGTGTCGCTCAAGTTCGATTATACATATAATGTTGAGAACGCTGATGCCTTCTCCCAGGAAGTGAAAAACCTCAACGTCTATGTTTTCGATAAAAACGGTAAATACTTCGATACCTATACGCAGTCAGCCGACAAATTCGAAACGGGTCACAGCATGGACATCACAGACTTACAGGAAGGTAAATATACCTTCGTCTGCCTGGCTCGTGACAAGAAACCTACAGGTAGCAGAGCCGACGGTGACGACGAGATGGAGTTCAGCTTCACCCAACTCACACCAGGTGTTTCTACCATCAACGACCTGCAGGAGGAAATGGGAAAGAAAGACGGAGAGGCTTCTGTCAACAACAAGAAGTTCACCGCTCTCTACACCGCCCAGACATCTCTCGACTTCAAGGGCAAAAAGGACACATCCGGCAAACTGAGCTTGATGAAATGTACCAAGACCTACAGAATCGTGATGCTTCCTTACGAAAGAAACCAGCAGGGATTCGTTGCAGAAAACTTCGACGTAAGAATCAAGGGTTCGGCTGCCCTCCTCGACTACAAGGGCGACAAGGTAAAGGATGAAAACGGCGTAGAACAGAACAAGCCGATTACCTACGTGCCTTACAACGAGAAACTGGTAGTAAACTCCAGCGGTAATACACAGGTTGAAGGTGAAGAAATCGACAAGGCTCTGGTTTACGACCTGTCTTCTTCCAGAATGTTCGAGCGCAAGGACGATGTAAGCACCCGCAACACCGAAAGCCAGGAATACGACGACAAGCGAATCGTAATCACCGACAAGCGCACAGGCAAGGTTATCTTCAACCACTCACTGCCATGGTTCCTCGCTCTCTGCGGCGAGCGCACCGACAAGGGCTGGGAGGATCAGGAATACCTCGACCGCCAGGATCACTACACCCTCGTATTCTACGTTCCAAGTCCAGGTTCCGACTACCACATGGATGCTAGAATCAAGGTGAACGGCTGGGTTCTCAATCTGCAGAATGCAGACCTCGGAACCAAATAAGAAAACAGTGCTACCCACACTGTATAGAGAGAAAGAAAAGTATTAAGTATAAGTAAAAGATTAAAAAGATGAAACGCTATAACTCAACTTTGACCAAGATGACACGCCGGCTAGGCATGGCTATCGCAGCCTTGCTCATGTTGAGCACAATGGCATCTTGTTCAGACCAAGATTCGCAGGCACCTGCAACTGGCGATGAAGCTTACCTCAACCTGAGCTTCTCTACCGCCAGCAACACGACTTCCAGAGCAAGCAGAGCTGGGGATATCGGAAACAACGAGACCCAGGCTAATCCTAACCAAGAGAGCGACATTCATAGCATCAAGGTATGGGTGTTTAAATCAGGAACAAAAGGAGAAGCCAAGCCTATCGCCTACAAGGAAGACAACACTCCTACTGCTGTTGGCGGAGGTACCGCCAACGGCACCTACACGCTGAACTTGAGATTCTTGCGTAAGATCAACGGTGAAGAACTCAAAAACATCGACCTCTATATTCTGGCAAACTCAGAGAGTACCAATATGGCTGATAAGCTGAATGGCAAGGATCTCCGCAGCATTACCCGTGCAGATTTGCAAAAGGCAACCTTCGATGATCCATTCGGAATTACAACAGAAGGCAAGGCTCAAACTACAGTGGTTCCAACCGGCAAGGGTCTCCCTATTTCCCGTGCCATTACCAATATAGAAATAGCCAAGCACGTAGCTGATACAGAGATTGAGGCAAAGAGCAAAGGAATTTCGATTCCTCTGGTTCGCGCCGTTTCCAAGCTTCACTTCTATTTCGCCCGCAAGGATGCAGCTGATGCCATGACAGAAAATGTGAAGGTAACAGGAATTGAAATAGATGGAAACACCTTCCCTACAGAAAGCTATGTTTTCCCTGATGAAGAGGATTATACCAAGGCAGATGCCAACAAGGCTGCAACAAGCAATAAGTACGGAACTCCTTCTTATGTTCCTACTCTACTCAAGCTTGACGGTGTAGAGAATGCCAAAATCAAGGCTGTAGCAGATCCGCTTGCTTATAAGCGAGGACCAACAGAAACAGCTCAGGCTTATATGGACCGCATGAATAAGGAAATCGGTGGACATAACTTGAGCTATCTTCGTGAAACCAACAAGCCTATCACAGGTAAGATTTACTATCAGTTGGCAGAAGGCGGCAGCGTAAAATCTCAGGGATTCACCATTCCATCCAGCGGCAACGCTATCCGCAACCGAGAGCTCGTAGTTTACGGCTACTTCCTCCAGGGTAGAGCCCTCTGCCTCGACTGGCAGGTAATACCTTGGAACAAAGTAACTTCTGAAATTGGCTGGAACGGTGCAAATTGCCAGATGTTTGCATGGCAGACAGGTTCAACTTTGAATCCACAGGGAGGTGACGCTGAAGGTCTCTACTGTCTGGTTAACTATCCAAGATATAAGGATACAGACTATAAGATATTAGAGGATAAGAAATCGGGAGCAGCCTTCTATATCAAGGTAGATGGTCCTACAGGACTGGTTTGGAAAGCACATCTCACCAACCCTACTGAGTTTGCTTTCAACTATGATAAATCTACCGAAAGCACCAACTGCGTTTCTACAGGCATCGCCCGAAAAGATCCTTATCAGATCAAGGTAGAAGCCGTGAATCCATGGACAACCAATGCTTCATGGGATCAGTTGACAGAATGGGCTATAGGTAAGGGCACCAATCCTGTATATACCGACCTCTACGTAACCGTATCTCTGGATGGTATCCATGAATACGAAGTAGAAATCAATCCTGATAATGCAGGAGGTATGTATCAGAAAGGAAGAAAGTTTGCAGGAACCAAAACCCGCATCCGCATCTTCCAGCTGCAGGCTACCAAGGGAACTGCCTACGATAAGCTTCAGAGCAATAGTGGACATTATACTAATTATTTAAAATAAGGAGGGCAAACAATGAAAGCAATATCAAAATACTTTGCGATGTGTGCAATCGCCCTCTTAGGGCTTGCAAACACATCTTGCATGAGCGATGATATGGACGGCACACCGAGTTGCGACTACGATGTGGTGCTGGAATATAAAGTAGGCGGTTCTGCTACTGAAACCCGTGCAGCTGTTACCCGCGCAGAAACTACTGAGGTTGGAAATGAAGATCTCAATGAAAACAAGATCAATCGACTCGACCTCTTCGTTTTCGATGCAACCGGAAAACTCGTCAAGAGTCTTCCTCTTACAGATGCTTCCGTTCAGGGCAGTCCTACTACAGAATACAAGCACAAGAAGTTGGAAAGCGACCAGCTGAAGCGTTCGGAGATTACAGGCAACACCCTCTATCTGGTGGCAAACCTGGATAATATCAGCGGCATTACAACATTGGATGGATTAAAGGCTGCCACCATCAACAAGGCAGCCACCTTCAATCCCAAGGCAAAGCAGACTTCATTCGTGATGGATGCCAAGATGGAGGAGACGAAACAGATTGAGAATGGAATGATTCACATCAAGTTCCAGCTGAAGAGAGCGCTTGCCAAGATCCGCCTCAACGTACAAGATGACAAGGGCGTCACAGTAGCTCCTACAGAGTATGCCTGCCAGTTGATGCACTACGCAGCAGATGGCGCTATCCTCACAGAAGGTACCTGCACCAACAATGCATTGAATACCGAAGCTGCTGCCAGCAGCAAGGTTATAGCTCCTGCCGTAACACAAGACAACAAGGCTGTATTCTACTCATACGCCAACAGTTGGATTAAAAAGGACAAGGATCCAAAGGCAGAAGAGCCAATCGATGTCAGCAAGCAGACCTACATCCTGCTCAAGGCAAAATTCAACAACAAGGATTACTTCTACAAGGTGCCGGTAAACAAGCGCCTCTACGAAGGTAACGATGCTGCAGCAACAGACTGGAAGCAATACGAGCCTCTCTATCGCCTCGACCGCAACACCATCTACGACGTAACAGCCAAGGTGGACAGAGAAGGAGGAGGTACTCCTGAGAATCCGGCAACATTGTATGTGTATCCTATCGTAAGTGACTGGGATGACAACATCGCATGGGACTATACTGATAAGGTAAGCATCGAGATGGAACGAGAAGCCGGAGAATTTGGAGAAGCTGTGGAAGTTCACTATGGTATTGCCAACGGAGGAGGTCCAGCTATCACGCTGAAGAACATTGATACAGGAAATAAGAACTGGATCCTTCAGTGCGACAACCCAGACTTTGCGTTCTATGTGGATGGAAAGATCTATGATACAGTAAGTAAGAGCGACATCAATGGCAACTCATTCACATTCTATGTAGTGCCAAAGAGAAATAAAGACTTAGCAGTAGAAAGAAAATTCGATACCAAGGTATTTATCGTTCTTGCTCCTGACATGAGAAAGGTTCTGTTCAATGTAGGAACTGGAAGACTACCTGGAGATGACTTTAATATCAAGTTCACCCAGGGTGCTGATCGCTCAGGAATTTAAATGAGAATATGTGGTTTAAATAAACTAAAGGATTAAATCATCATGAAGAAGTTAAATAAATATAGAAAATCTGTACAAGGCTTGATGTTGTTGACCTTCGGTCTAACAATGGCAGGATGCTCCGCTCAGGATGATTTCTTCACCGAAACATCGTCAGAGAGCCTCAGCATCAAGCCTAGTGTAACAGAAGCAACTGTATCAAGAGCAGTTGCTTCTGACCAAGCCCTGCGTGAAGCTGCACTGGACAACCTGTACGTGAAGATTTTCGACAAGGAATATAAGGAGCAAAGTGTCAACAGGAAGTTTGACAGCAACTTACAAAGCAACAAGAAAGAGATTCTTGGTCAGGGCAACTGGAAAGTTGACTTGAATCTGCAGGAGAACAAGGATTACTTCGTGTACTCAATTGCCAATGCAAAGGAGGACTTACAACAGGTAAACTCATTGGCTGACCTGGAAAATAAGGTGCAGACTGATGAAGACATCTGGAAGCCTTACAGCAGCAACAATGCAACCAAGAACTTCCTGATGACAGCCAACTCTGATTGGACAGTCAGCAAAGAGCCTACCCAAACCATCGACAGTAAGCTGACAAGAGCTGCAGCCAAGATTGTTGTAAATCTCAAGATTAATATTGCTGGTTACGAGGTGGTAGGTACACCTACCTGGCAGTTGCTGAACTATAACACCCAGACTACTCTCTTTGGTCCAAATACTGCTAAGAACATAGCTAGTATGAGCGAAACTGAGACGAATGAGAAAATGGCTAAGACTGCTGATGGCTATCAGTTGGTTACCTACAGCTACGCAACATTATGGGATAATAATGCAAGTGCACCTCAGGCAAAGATCAAGGTGATGCTGAAGAAGGGTGAGGAAAAGCCTGTGGATTACTATTACAGTATTCCTGTTCGCGACCCTAAGGCAACAAAGTCATTGGAGCGCAACTACGTCTATACAGCAAACGCTACCGTAACAAGTCTGGGCAGCAGCTCTGACATTACTTATGGTGATGCTATGAATCTGGTATATGATGTACAGAAGTGGACCAAGGGCGAAGAGACCACAATCAATGCTGGTGACCAGAAGTACTTGTTGGTTTCTCCTACCTTTATGATCATGAAGAACCAGAGATTTGATAATTCAACCATCAAGTTCTATGGCTCAGGTAAATGTAAGGTAGAAACCGTGGAAATTTACTATTATGACAAAAATGGTAAGAAACAATCATGCACTGGTAGTCAATACTTCAAAGCTTCTGCAAAATATGCAGATGGTCATGGTGAGTTAAAGGATCAGGGAACAATTGTTATTGGCAAAGAAAATTCAGAAACCGCCAATGACTTCGTACCACTGTCTGTTAAATATATCAAGATAAAGGTTACTTGCGAAGGCGTGGAAGATCCTGTGGATGTAACTATCAAACAGTATCCTTTGGAGTATATCCAGGGTATAGCTGGCTGGTATTCTACAAAATCTATAGACGGATGGATTGATTGGCAAACAGATCAAGCTTCGCACGATACACGGAAGACCTATTCTGATTACAATTTCAATGCTAGAGTTTATGAAAATAACAATATGTACGAATACTACGACTACGGAAACCGGTACTATGGTTATACAGCTCAAAAAGGCTCTAGATTAACGGAACAGAATAACAACCAAATGTACGTTGTTCAAATTACGGAAACAGATGGAACTTATGTAATCGGACATGGAACCTCTGATAATGACGATATGGTATCTCCAGCCTTTATGCTAGCTTCACAGCTTGGACTTATTACACCCAATAAATCTTCATTTGATATAGCAAAGGACCATTGTGACAAGTACATAGAAGTAAATACAGACAAAAAGAAATACACTGATTGGCGTCTACCAACCCCTTCAGAAGTAAAGGTTATTTGTAAATACCAAAATGACAAAAATCAAAATGTAATGTCTGAGGTATTAAAGCGCCAATACTATTGGACAAGAAACGGACAAAAAACTCTTGCTAACAGCAATGACAACACATCTCGAGGTTACATCCGTTGCGTTCGCGACCTCTCACCAGACGAGGTAAAAGAGCTGGAAAACAAGAATGAATAACAATTAAAGAAGGTACAAAATGAAAAAGTTAAAACTATATATCGGAATGATGGTAGGACTGTTAGCAACTATGCTAACAGCCTGCACAAGCGATTTGTCTGAAGAGACGGTGCCTTCTAACAGCAAGGGTGAGATGACGCTCAGCTTCAAGGTATCTACTCCAGACTACAAAATCGGAACAAGATCTGAGGGCTACAACAACGAGGGTTTCGGAAGCTCTGATGTGCAGATATTCTGCTTTGATGCCAATGGATACTTCCTGGGCATGGGTCAGGATCTGACTGTGGAACCTACAAGCAAAGAGGAAATTGGCGAAGGTACAGCTAATACCAATAACAAACAGATTAGTGTAAAGATGCCTAATGCCACTGCCCGACTCCACATCATTGCCAATGCCAACATCAATACAGAAAAGGCAGCCAACGAATGGATCGGCTTGCATGAAAACAAGCTGATTACTACGTTTGAATCAAAGGCAGATGAAAATCAGGCTCTGAAAACCAAGTATTGGGGATATTGCTGTGGCACTACAACTGCTGATATGAAGGCAAAGCTTACCAATAGCAGCAATGTGATTCATCTGATTAGAGATCGTGCTAAGATCACAGCAGACTGGGAAACTTCAACCAATATCAAGAGTGTAGAAATCTCCATCGGTGAAGGAATGTTATATGCAACAATGGCTGCATTCGATCGTAACAAACTGGAGTTTCCAAACACAACTGCAGCTAAGGATTGGGAATGGAATATTACCGACATTACCCTGCCTAAGTCAGAAAAAAGATACAAAGGTTCTGCAAGCCAGATGGGAACTGTACAATATTGCTTTGAGGATGAAAACTCAAGTAAGGATCCTGTAAGATGTATCCTGAAAGTGACATTCAAAGACAACACCGAAAAATGGTACAAGGTTTATCTTCAGGATGAGAATCAGCAATTCTATAAGATCAAGAGAAATTATACCTATGCGATTCACATCAAGAAGCTGAATTCAAAGTTAGGTTATTCTGGCTACGACAATGCCTTTGACGGCTATGCTGCCAACAACCCTTGGATTCAGGTAGAGCAGATCGTACCAAAGATTTCAGATGGAATCTATACATTGGAAATTCCTAATGGTACAAACGTGATGTTGAACGATGGTGCTGCAGAAAGTCAGGAAATCGCCTTCAATTACGAAGGTGGTAATTTGAACCAAGCAAACCGTTTCGATGTAAACTGGGTTACGAATAATGAGTTAGGTAATAAAAACCTCACCATTAACTATGCTAACGGCACGGGTAAGATTGGCTTTACCAGAGGTGCCATTACCGACCAGCTAAAATCTGGCGAAATCCGAATACTCGACAAGGTGAGTGGTATGAGTAGAATCATCAAGATATACAGTATCACGAAGTTCGACTTTGGTTTCAAATTCTCTGGTATGTCAGGAAGGAAAAAAAATAATACGGGTACTCTTACCTATACGATTCCAAAGAACTATCCTTCTGAGCTTCTGCCAGTAGAAATTAGAATAGCTTCTAACACCATCAACCCTGAGGATTGCGATGTGGAGGTAGGTTCTACAGAAGAAATCGAAAAAGAATTCAAAGAAGGCAAAGATTGGAACTGCTGGTTCTTAAAGAAGTTTGACTCTGTTGCAAATCGCGGAGTAAAGCAGACAATTACTCTCAAGAACATCAGAGACAATAACAGTGGTGCCAAGGGTAGCTTCTACGTAAAAGTAAAATATGGTGGTGGTTTGCAAACTTTTGCATTCACCTACTAATAAAGAATTAGCAAAATACAAAAGTTAAGAATCATATATCTGTAAGAGAGGAGGGAAGGAAGTTGGGAATACTTCCTCCCCCTTGTTTTAGTTATTATAAGACATTATTATCATTTACTATTATACAAATTTGCGAAGACTAGACTAGACTGGTCGTTGGAATTTTAGTTGCCGAGGTGACTCACCTTCTAAGATTCCACGACTTTTTTTGTGCCCTGAAAATTCCACCCCTCGCTAGCCATCCAACACCCCGCTAGGCGTCCCGACGGATTTGAAATCCGTCGTAAAAAAAGGTTCGACCTATCAAGCCAGGGGATTTGTAATCCCCTAATCCATAATACATAACACTCTCCCCTGCTGCGGATTGCAAATCCCCGCCCCCCAAATAAACACAGGAGGTTCGAGAGGTGAAGGGTATTTTTGAAAGATTGTACTTAGATAATTTAGCCTTGATCCAGCAGTTTTTTGTCTGTCAAGAAATCTAATAATCCAATAGTCAACACACCGAGTTCATCTTCCTTACGGTGAATGTCATCACCAACAATGACAATCTTACGGAAGTGGTCATTGATTGACAATAATGGGCGTCGCTCTTGTTGTTCCTTCTCTGGCGTAGGCATGTGGAAAGCCGACTGGATATACACTCTGTACGGAGGACGGTTTACCACAAAATCAACCTCCAACTGCTTTCTGATAAACTTGCCGTTCTCATCCTTGCCACCAAGCTCTACCAATCCTACATCCACTTTATATCCACGACTACGAAGTTCATTGTAGATGATATTCTCCATAATATGCGTTTCTTCCTGTTGGCGGTAGTTGAGGATGGCTGCACGAATGCCGATGTCTGCGAAATAGTATTTCATCTCAGTACCGATATATTTTCTGCCTTTCACATCATAGCGTAAGGCTTCTTCTATCAAGAAAGAGTCTTTCAGATAGTCAATATATTGTTTTATAGTGTCTCTTTTTATAGTTACCCCTTGTGCAGATTGAAAGGTATTGGCTATTCTCGTTGGATTGGTTGACGAACCAATGCCCGAGGCTATTACACGCACCAATTCCTTCATTCCTTCAGGATTACGCAGATGGTTGCGCTCAATTACGTCACGCAAATAGGTGGTTTCATACAAACCACGCAAATAGCCTGTTTTCTTTTCTTCCGTTTCAAGCAAAGCCACCTGGGGTAGTCCGCCAAAGGTATAGTAGTCCAGCCATGCTTTGCGTATATCGCCACCAATGCCATTGAAGTATTCGTCAAAGGTGAGAGGCCAGATACGTATCTCGTCACCTCTGCCACGGAATTCCGTCACAACATCACTTGACAGGAAACGTGAGTTTGAGCCCGACACATACACGTCGACATTCCTCATGTGTGTCAAGCTAAGAATAACCTCCACAAATTCTTCTACAAGTTGCACCTCGTCCAAGACTATATAATAAGGATTGCCATCATCCGCTACCTTTGAGTCTATATAGTCGAGCAAGGCATCAGGCTTTCTCAACCGCCTGTTTCGGAAATCATCAAGTTGTATCTCAATAATGTGACTATCATCCACCCCATGTTCCAAAAGCCAGTTATGCCAGATGTCAAACAGCAGGAAAGACTTTCCACATCGTCTGACACCTGTTATAATCTTCACAAGACCGTTTCCACGTCCTGCGATAAGTTCATCCAAGTATTTCTTACGTTCAAATATCATATTAGAGTGCTATTTTTGATACTGGTATCATATTTTACACCGCAAAGATAGCATTTTTATCTCGAAATACGGCATAAAGACTAGAAAAACTGCGTTTGAGAAGTATAAAATGTGGGAAAACTGTATGATAGGCTACATCCGTCCCGACGGATTTGCAGCAATTCCACACCCCGCTAGGCGTCCCGACGGAGGCTGAGTAAGGTAATAACTTTCAAGCCCCCAAAAACTCCCCATAAGTTCAGGCATTTATCGCCTGGCTTATAGGGAGAACTTGTATCTGATAATTTTATGATTTCAATTGATGCAATTGCTCATGGGTCAAGCCCGTCAGTTCCATGATAGAGTCATCATCCATACCCTTTAATAGCATTTTCTTCGCTATATCAAGACTTTTGTGATAACTACCTCTTGCTTCACCTTTAGCAAAACCTTTTGCTTCACCTTTGGCAAAACCCTTGGCAACACCTTCATCAATACCATTCATGTAATAGCTCATTAAGACACCATAGT
>ERZ1027181.863-NODE-863-length-14821-cov-29.872613_pt1 | contig 14821 bp, 13 predicted proteins | sample MGYA00519247_ERZ1027181 | MGnify/ENA primary metagenome ERZ1027181 (study PRJEB26926, sample SAMN06164415) | human gut metagenome | biome: ENVO:00009003; feature: ENVO:2100002; material: ENVO:00002003 | host: Homo sapiens | place: USA | collected 2012 ...
GTCGTACAACAGTGAGGTAACTACTCATGCCCTGGGGGTGCTGAGTAGTTACAATAATTGCAATGAACATGATATCATTCTTTGCAGGTTGTGGAGGTCTTGAGACTTGGGATTTGAGCAAGCAGGGTTCCGAGGGTTTTAGGCTAATGAGTTCGAACCAAGTATTCACGCGCCCTATGAGCCTAAATCGGACATTAGGTCGCAAAAGGTATCTTTTTTATTACTTCTTGTTGCCTTTTGTTTTTATAAGGCACCTCGTGCTTGTTTTTAGCCCAGAATAGCCCGCTATTATTCACTAACAAAGACAAGCAAAATCTGCTCTCCTAAAAAACACACAACAAGTCCTAACGACCGAATTGGGATAAAAGGTAGTGCTTTACCACAAAAGCGCATGATAAAACGCCCCAAAAACTACAAATGAAACACCTCAAAAATTACAAATGGATTACAACAAAAACTTAAAATAAAACACATCAAAAACTTAAAATACGTTTGGTAATCAAGTTAAAATGAGTACCTTTGCAGCATAAAACAAAATTGAATATGGCATATCTAAATAGAGTCTTTGACTTGCGACTTAAAGCGCATCTTAAAGCAATGGGAGCAGTGCTCATTGAAGGGCCAAAATGGTGTGGCAAGACCACCACTGCCAAGCAATTGGCCAATAGTGTTATTAGTTTACAAGATACTGACCATCGTGAAGAATATTTGGCTACAGCCATTACCAAGCCCTCATTCTTATTAGAAGGGGAAGTGCCTCGCTTGATAGATGAATGGCAAGATGCCCCATTGTTATGGGATGCAGTGCGCACAAAGGTTGATGAGCGTGCCCTGCCTGGTCAATTCATATTGACAGGGTCTAACGCTATTGACGACAGTAAAATCCATCATAGTGGAACAGGGCGTATTTCCCGGATGGAGATGCTGCCCATGAGCCTGTGGGAATATGGTGAATCTAACGGCAGCGTATCATTGATGGAGATGTTCGACAATCCTCAAGAAGAAATCTTCGCTACCTCGGAACTAAAAATGGAAGAAATCATATTTGCTGCATGCAGAGGAGGTTGGCCAGCAACATTGAATTTAGGTGACGACAAGTCAAAATTACTTGTTGCCAAAGAGTATGTAAAGTCTGTATATAAGAATGACATATCACGCATAGATGGAGTAAAGAGAAATCAGAAGTTGGCGCACCTGATAATGAAATCATACGCACGCAACATCTCTACATTGGCGAAAACCACATCCATATTGGCAGACGTTACTGCTTCTGATGATGTAGAATGTACCAGACCTACGCTTGAAAGCTACATCGAGGCATTGGAAAAACTGTTTGTCATTCAGGACATAGAGGCTTGGTGCCCTTCCATAAGGAGCAAGACAACAATCCAAAGCAGACCCAAACGAGCGTTCTGTGATCCGTCGGTTGCAGTCGCATTACTCAACCTGTCACCAGAATCCTTAATGACTCAATTAAAGACATTTGGCTTTATTTTTGAGCAAATGTGCGCACGAGATCTTAGGGTGTATTCAGCCTCTCACGATAGCCGCCTGTCATACTATCGCGACCGCTACGGACTGGAAGCAGACCTTGTGCTTCATCTTGACGATGGACGCTATGCTCTGATAGAGTGTAAACTTGGCAGCCGTGAAATAGAAGAAGGAGCCAAACATATTTTGGAAATTAAACGACTCATTCAAGTGCATAATGAGACAGAAAAGCAGGTGCCGCTGCGCGAGCCCGACTTGATGATTGTCATGACAGGTGGCAGCATGGCTTACACACGCCCAGACGGAGTCAAAGTCATACCGCTTGCTTGTTTGAAAGATTAAAAAAGACATGTCATGAATGATATAAGTAAGGACAAGGATTATCAGGAATTCTTTGCAGGAATAAAAGAATTGGCAAAGGGACTTATGCAAATTCGTGAGAGAGCAGCCATAGAGTATGCTCCCATTGTGGAGGAGTTCTGTGCGAGGAAACACGCAACTGCAAATGAAGTAGGCCGGATGCTTGACTATCTGTTTGAGTTTGCCGATGACGAACGCATATTGCTTATGTACAAGAAAGTGTGTCGAAGATTCGTCTATGAATATCCCGACACCATAAGTTATTACATCATGGAGTACAGAAAAGAATATGACCGTGAAAGTCTTATCGGTACCGAATATGAATATCTGCTTCATGAGGATGATGACTTATATGACGAAGATTGCAAAAAATCGTTATAAAGATAAAGTGGTTGTCATGGTGTTTAAATGACAACCACTTGTAAAAAGAAGCTCATAACCTTGCTGCAACAAGGTGAGATAGATGTTCATGTAATTATCCTGGATAGTTCTTTCCTTTTGCAGAATTTGCCCTGCTGTTCATCGGCTGCAAATTGTTCAAATGGTCAGTACCACCAAGTGCTTGGGGTTTGGAATGGTCTACATTCCAACCCTTTTCACTATTTAGTCCATAAGAGGGTTTGTACATTTCGTTTCCGAACTTATCTTTTCTGTACAAATCAGGATTCTTTCCTCTTATGACACTGCCTTTATCCCAAATTTGGTCAAGCCTTTCTTTGGAAAAATTTGCCATATGAGTTATTTTATATGTTAAACATGTTTATTATCTCTTATTCTCTTTGAGGCGAGAAGTCTATAAGAGCCTTGTCGTGTGTCTTTGCAGACTATCGGCTACGACAGCCGAAACACCAACGAATAAAAAGCAATTGGTGTGCCAAAGCGCAAATAAAACAGTGCTATTTTCTTGCTCTATTTTCAAATTCGGCACATTTTCGCCCGTTATCCGTATTATATACGGATAAAATATTGATTTCTTTAATAAGATAAGGCTAATAATGTTGGACTTCATAAGAGAGTGTCAGATACGTGACAAACATATCACCTATATGCCAATTTGACACAAAGCACACCATTTTTAAGAATAGGGTCTAATAATGAGGTTGTTTTATTTGAGAAATTGGCAGATTTTCCGTAACTTTGCACATAAAAAGAGTAACCCTACATAACAAAATAACTGGGTAAAAGCCCTTATTCGGCTTGTATTATCCCTGCATATAACTAAAACGATATAGAAACAAGTAAAATGAAACTGTCATGATACAGGAGATTAGAATAAAGAATTACCTATCGTTTAGAGACGAGGTGGTTCTTAGTTTCGAGGCCACCAAAGACACTACGTTTGAAGAGTGCCAAGTAGCAAACGTCACACCAAAAGTGCGCTTATTGCGTTTCGCCCTTATTTATGGAGCGAACGCCAGTGGAAAATCAAACCTGTTGAAAGCAATGGATTTTTTACGCGACTTTTGGTTCGACAAGAAATCTGATATTGACGAAGATACAGGCGTGGTACCTTTCTTATTGGACACGGAAACTCCGAATGAACCATCTGAATTCAACATCAAATTCTTTGTTGGCGACAAAAGATATTGGTATGTCCTCGTCTTGGACGACAAACAAGTAATAAAGGAGGACTTGTATGTATACAACTCTGTTCAACCCTCACTTGTGTTCAGCAGGGAGTTGGACGGCACAGCATCACTCATTAAGTTGAATGCGAGTCTGGTTAAGGCGAACGCAACAATAGTGGAGCAGCTGAATGTAAAATGTTTGTCCAACATGTCTTTTTTTGCAGCAAGAAATCAAGTAAACTGTTCATTAGCATACATAGACGAAGTGCGTGACTGGATGAAAAACAATATGATGCCAATCATAGAGCCAGGCACAAGAATGTTTGAGTATGCAGGAAAACAAATGGAAAAGAATGCTGAATTGAAGGCATACATCCTTGATTTTGTACATAAAGCGGACTATAACATCACCGATGTATATACCGAAAGGGAAAAAATGCCTATTCCAGACTTTGTCAAAACCTCTATAATGGAAGATAAAGATATTCCAGAAAAGACAAAGGAAAAAATGCTGGCAGACAATGCCCTTGAAAGATTACGCACTGATTTTCAACACACAGTTAAAAACAAACGTGGAGAAGAAAATTACAGGCTGCCCAACTCGCTCCAAAGCGAAGGAACCAAACGAACTTTTGGCATAGAGGCAGCTATCTATGAGGCGATAAAAACGAACGGCATCTTACCAATAGATGAAATAGAATCCTCATTGCATCCCGAACTGGTGGAATTCATCATAGAAAAGTTCTTGAAAGAAAAAAGCAGAAGTCAACTGATAGTAACCTCACATTACGATCCGCTGTTGAATACTGTGGATGATCTTATCAGAAAGGATTCTGTATGGTTTACGGAGAAAGAAAAAGATGGACACACGACGCTATATTCGTTGACAGACTTTAAAGGACTGTCAAAAATTTCTTCATTCCAGAAATCATACAGAAACGGAGTTTTCGGAGCATTACCCAACATTCATGATTAAAGGCATATGGCAAGAAGAACAGCAACCATCAACAAAAAGCCAGAGAGAGCCGTAATCATCGGAGCTGGTATTACAGAGAAATATTATTTTTCTCATTTACAATCTTTGTACAATTTAAAAATCAAGATTCGACCAAGATATTTTGGAAATGAGAATATTTCCACATTGGAGAAGCTTATAAAACAGGTGCTTGACAATGAAGGGTTAGCAATTGTGGTGTTTGATGCAGATGTATCATCATGGAATACTACAGAGTCCAAAAGACTTCAAGGCTTGAAGCAGAAATATGACAAGAACAAGCGTGTCATATTATGCGACAGTATGCCTTCCGTCGAATTTTGGTTCTTGATACACTTTATCAACACCAATAAATACTATGGAACGTCAAAAGCCGTAATAAACGAGTTGATAAAGTATATTCCAAAATTCGACAAAACCGAATCTTTTCTTTCATCTCCTAAATGGGTAGAAGAGATGTGTAAAGAAGACAAATTTGAGAAAGCCTATTCGAGAGCACAGAAACTTGGGATGGATGGGGACTCATATAGCAATGTCTGGAAAGCAATTGAATATTTAGGTGTATTTGCTATTGATAAATAATATGGGAACAGCATTACTGGCACTCTGCTTCTGCGCATTGTCGCTCGTCCTTGCCTTGTTTGTGGGCATATCGCCCATAAGCGACAAGGCAAAGATTAGGTTATGTATGTTGGTGCTGCGCTATCGTTGATGGCAGTGCCAATGATGAGCCATTACATTGCAGGGCAGAACGATATTGTGGACGAGCTGCGTTATCAAGCTGTACTTGTGTTCATCGTCGTTGTGTGTTGCTATTGCTTCGTCATGGCAAATATGGTGAAGTACAATGTCATGAAGAAAAAGGTGGCGGTGCTTGAAGATACGGTGGAAAAACTCGAGCAGGAACGTGCTACTGCAATGTCGCAAGCCGTGGATGAAGATCAGCAGCACAAAGTAAAAGAAGCACTTGATTGGTTTGCAGCGAAGATGAGCGTGTTCAGCAAAGAAGAACAAGAGGCCATAAACGCCTGTGCCATAGCCTTTGCTGAGCGTGACCAGATGGTAATGCCTAAAGTCAATATTGCTGTCAATGCCAAATGCAGCCAAGCCGACCTCATGGCGTATGCCAGTTCCGCTTTCTTCAAGATTGGCAAGAAACGTAAAGACATTGCACGGTTTCTCTGCATTGTATTCGAAGCTTACTTCCCTGGTGGCGAGGGATTTGTGTATAAGAAGATGCCTGGGGCGAAACAATAATAAACCTAATTAGAACGACAATATGAACGAAACAATAAATAATTCCAATTTCTTTACGAATAGGAATGGAAACACTCTTATGAAAGAGTTTGAGGGCGTGTTACAACACAACAATCATATAAAAAATCTTGATGCTGTAGTTGGTTTTCTGCGTGCGTCTGGATATTTTTCCTTGCGTCCATTCTTAGACCATATCAATAAGGTGCGGGTGCTTATCGGTATAGATGTAGACAAGTATATAGCACAAGCCGCCAACCAAGGAAAAATTTTCTTTGGTGCAGAAGAGGAAGTAAAAGAAGATTGTTTGCGTAAAATCCGTAAGGATATAGAGCGTTCTAACTACTCAAAGGAGGTAGAGAGTGGTATGCTTCAGATGGTTCAAGACCTTATAGATGGTAAACTTGAACTACGTGCTCATCCGTCAAAGAGAATACATGCAAAGTTGTATGTACTCTATCCAGATGATTTCAATCAGTATTCCCAAGGCATCGCCATAACTGGTTCAAGCAATTTGTCCGGCAATGGGCTTGGCATTTCGCAAGATAAGCAATATGAGTTCAATGTCAAGCTTGACCGATTTGATGATGTAAAATTTGCCAAAGACGAATTTGAATTGTTGTGGAAAGAAGCTGAAGGTTGTGAGATTACCGCAGAAGATGTGAAAACATCCATAGACAAAACCTACTTAAGAGGTGATGTCGCTCCATACGATTTGTACATCAAAATGCTTATGGAATACTTCTCTGATCGTGTGTTGGCCACAGATGACAACAATCCGTTTGATATGCCTGAGGGATATACCAAGTATGATTACCAAATGGATGCAGTTGTGGAGGGATATCAGAAGCTCATTAGGTATGATGGATTTTTCCTTGCAGATGTCGTTGGTCTTGGTAAGACTGTTATTGCAACCATGATTGCAAAGAAGTTCTTGATAGAGAATGGACGCGATAAGACAAAAATTCTTGTTGTATATCCTCCTGCAGTAGAACAGAACTGGAAAGCAACATTCAAAGACTTTGGCATAGATAAATATGCCAAATTTATTTCCAATGGAAGTTTGGCAAAGGTCCTTGATGAAGAGAACTATAACTATTGGAATGCTGATGAGTACGATTTGATATTGGTGGACGAGGCACACAAGTTTCGTTCACACACTACAGCTGCATTTGAACAACTGCAGGAAATCTGCAAGATGCCTCGCATCGAAAATGGAAATATTCCTGGATATAAGAAAAAAGTGATGCTCATCTCGGCAACACCGATGAACAATACACCAGCAGACATTTACAATGAGATACAGTTGTTCCAAGACCCTCGACGTTGTACAATAGACGGAGTGGCAAACTTGACAGCATTCTTCTCTCCTCTTATCAAGGAGTTCCAACAATTAAGGAAAGACCCCAACTTCGATGTGACACAGTTTAAGAAGTTGGCCGAGCATGTGCGTGACCGTGTTATAAAGCCTTTGACCGTCCGCCGCACAAGAACAGACATTGAAAATGTGGCTCGTTATAACAAAGATGTAAATGGATTCCCGAAGGTTGAACGTCCTATTGAAAACAGGTATGAGCTGAATGAACGTTTAGCCAATCTGTTTGAAAGTGCAATGGAAACTCTTGATAAGAAGTTAAGCTATGCCCGTTATCAGGCTATTGCCTATTTGAAACCTGAAGCTGCAAATGGTTTGTATGACAATGCCGAATTGATAAGCCGCAGCCTGGCAGGAATCCGCAAGAATGGATTGGTAAAACGACTTGAAAGCAGTTTTTATGCTTTCCAAATATCGTTGAACAATTTCCGTCAGGCGAACCAAAATATGATTGACATGTTCAATCGTGATAAGGTATTCATCGCTCCAGACCTTGACATAAATAACTTGTTGGAAGCAGGGCTTTCAGATGAGGAAATAGAAGAAAAATTGAATGCTAAGGCGGAGGAGAATCCAAAGAATTCTGTATTTAAGGCTGATGATTTCGACCCTGAGTATATCGAATTGTTGCAGCAAGACCAAGAGATACTCGAAAAACTGTACAAGGATTGGGAGGGCATAACAGATGAAGATGATTCCAAGTTTGCAAAATTCAACGAACTTTTAAAGCATGAGTTGTTTAAGGTCGAGCGTAATCCGGAACAAAAGTTAGTAGTATTTTCAGAATCTGTTGATACGGTTAAGTATCTCGAACGGCGCATTAACCGCAAGGACGTGTTGGTCATCTCTGCTGACAACAGAAGTAAACTGTTCAAGACAATTCGTGAGAATTTTGATGCAAATTATAAAACAAAGCTCAATAAATACAATATAATCCTCACAACAGACGTTTTAGCAGAAGGAGTAAACTTGCATCGAGCCAACGTGATAGTCAACTACGATACACCTTGGAACAGTACACGTCTTATGCAGCGCATAGGCCGTGTGAACCGTATAGGTTCTTCATCAAAGCACATATACAACTATGTGTTCTATCCTTCGCGTGAAGGTAATAGGGAAATCAATCTGAATCAAATAGCTTTGAGTAAGATACAAACATTCCATTCTACATTTGGCGAGGACAACCAGATTTACTCACAGGAGGAAATTCTTGATCGTGACCTTACTAAATTGTTTGACGAAGGCATGAAACGACAGAAGGAAGAAAGCAATCAAGAATTGCCTTTCTACGAGGAGCTAAGAACTCTTTACAAGACAAATCGTAGGGAGTACTATCGCATAGAGAAACTGTCATTGCGTAGTAGAACAGGACGTGACGCAAGACAGGTTGATGGTGTGACATTATCTGGAGACACGCTCGTATTCCTAAAGACAAATTTCCGCAAGGTGTTCTTTCTCGTGTCGGAAACAGCTAAGGAATTGTCTGTGCTTGATGCACTCAAATATTTCAAAGCTAAAAAAGAGGAACAACCTGTGGAGCGAATAGAGCAACATCACAAGCACATCAATATGGCATTGCAGAAGTTCCGTGCCATGCAGGATGAAGAACTGCGCAATCAAGAAAATGCACAAGATGCGCAGAAATCTTTAGGCGCACAAGTGACAACAGCTGTCAGTTTGCTTAATCTTTTTATTCGCGAAATAGACGATCCTGATATTCGTATAAAAGTGAGTCAATTAAAGGCTCTGGCAGAACGAGGTGTCATCACATACATTCCTAAACGTTTGCAACGTATACAGAAGGATCTTACTCGCAGTGGTAAAAACAAACTATCTCCAACTGATGCCTTAGATGAAATAATCGATATGGCAAAGAAATACTCCCCTTATTTCGTTGCACAAGAGTCTCAGATGAATGAACAAGAAACGAATGCAGAAATAATTCTCTCAGAATCATTTAATTAAAACATATACAATGAATTACAAAGAAATAATAGAATCAAGATACAATAGAGATGCATGGCAGCAATTGCTTCATGATATATTCCTTAGCAAAGTGGTCTTCAGGGCTCCTTATGAAGTGAAAGTAAATAGCCATTTTGCCAAAGAAGCTCTCAAACTTGGCACGATTACATTGTCTGATGAGCAGCAACTAGCTATATATGAAGTTGAATTATCAGATAAAGTCGATATAGAACGTAACAAACGTGGTATTAGAGATATGCTTACTGCAGATTGGCGTCGTATGGGCTATGCCGGTGCCTTCATGTTCTGCTATCGCAAGAATGAGAGCGTGTTGCGTTTCTCTTATGTCAGCGAAACATGGGGATTCAACAAAAAAGGCGATTATGAGAAGTTGTCTACCAACACTAAGCGATACACCTATCTCCTTGGAGAAGGTCGCGGATGCCGTACCGCCATTGAACAGTTTAACGCACTGAAGGACAGTAAACAGTCGCTTAGTGATGTGACTGCAGCCTTCTAAGTCGAGGCTCTTACCAAGCAATTTTATAAGGATTTGTTTGATTGGTACCAATGGGCTGTGGACCCTGCATCTGGCGTGTATTTCCCCAACAATACATCAACTGAAGATGATGATCGTGAGGATATTGAGACTAAAATTATCCGCATGATAACCCGAATCATGTTTGTATGGTTCATCAAGCAAAAAGAACTTGTGCCAAACAAAATCTTTGATGTAGATTTTCTTGACACTATTCTGAAAGACTTTGACCCAGAAAGTAAGGTGGTGGGCAACTACTACAATGCCATTCTTCAGAACTTGTTCTTTGCCACGCTCAACCGTGCCATAGAGGACGAGCAGGGTAACAAGCGTCGTTTTGCGACCAATGTAAAGAAAGACATCAAGACTCTTTACCGCTATCCTGAAATGTTCAAAATCAGTGAGGATGAGGTGATAAAGATGTTCTCGGAGGTGCCTTTCCTTAATGGTGGTCTGTTTGAGTGTCTTGACAAGACAAAGACTATAGACGGAGTAGAACAAGCTTACAACTATGACGGTTTCAGTCGTAATGACAAGAAATTTGCTGACGGACGCTACCGTAATCGTGCTGTGGTGCCGAATATCCTTTTCTTCGATGAGGAGAGAGGATTGATATCCATACTCAGCCGCTATAATTTCACCATTGAAGAGAACTCGCCTGAAGAGCAGCAAGTTGCACTTGACCCGGAGTTGCTTGGTAAAGTATTCGAGAATCTTTTGGGAGCTTATAACCCTGAGACAAGAGAAACAGCACGCAATCAAAGTGGATCATTCTACACTCCACGAGAGATAGTGAACTATATGGTTGACGAAAGCCTTATCTCTTATCTGGGTAAAACAGCCTTTGTACGTTCGCTGTTTTCACCTGAGTTCTGTTACGATAAGACAAAAACAGATGAATATAAAGTTGTTGCTGACAGACTGAAAGCCATTAAGATACTCGACCCCGCCTGTGGTTCTGGAGCATTCCCTATGGGATTGCTTAACCGTATGATAGATATTCTTGGCCATATTTCTCCTGAAGAGAATACTTATGACTTGAAATTATCTATCATTGAAAACTGTATTTATGGTAGTGACATTCAGAGTATAGCAGCCCAAATCACCAAGCTTCGTTTTTTCATCTCGCTTATTTGTAATTGTGAGAAAGATGCAAGTAAACCTAATTTTGGTATTCCTACGTTACCAAATCTCGAGACAAAGTTCGTCGCTGCAAACTCATTGATAGCCAAGAAACGACAGACATGTCACAGTCTTTTTGAAAATCCGGAAATAGAGCCAACGAAACAGGCTCTAACAGAAATTCGTCATGAGCATTTTGCTGCAAAGACGGCAAACCGCAAAAGCACATTACGCCAAAAGGACAAAGAGCTTCGCGAGAAACTGGCCCGTCTGTTGGCTGAAGACAATGACTTTGCTCCTGCTGATGCTAAGCAACTTGCAGAATGGAATCCATACGATCAAAATGCCGTTGCCGATTTCTTCGATCCAGAATGGATGTTCGGGGTCAGCGATGGTTTTGATATTGTCATAGGTAATCCGCCATATATTCAGCTTCAGAATGATGGTGGCAAATTGGCAAAATTGTATGCTGATTGCAACTATAAGACATTTGCACGTACAGGCGATATATATTGTCTGTTCTACGAGCGTGGCCATCAGCTACTGAAGTCTAATGGACATCTATGCTACATCACTTCCAACAAGTGGATGCGTGCTGGGTATGGTGAAAAGACACGTGACTTCTTTGCCAAGAATACAAATCCGATGCTCTTGATTGATTTTGCTGGTGTAAAAATCTTTGAGAGTGCAACCGTTGACACTAACATATTGCTCTTTGCCAAAGCAGCTAATGAGCATAAGACATGGTGTGCTGTCACCAATAAGCAGAACAAGGATAGCGTAAAGAATTTGAGCGTTTTCGTGCAGCAAAGTGGTGCCGTTTGTGAATTTACCAATAGCGATAGTTGGGTAATATTGTCACCAATCGAACAGAGCATAAAAAGAAAGATAGAGTCAGTTGGCACTCCGCTTAAAGATTGGGATATAAACATCTATCGTGGTGTGCTTACTGGTTATAATGAGGCATTTATTATCTCAACGGAAAAGCGTGAAGAGATTCTTGCCAACTGCCAATCCGAGGATGAACGTGAACGGACGGCTGAACTTATACGACCGATTCTCCGAGGCAGGGATATAAAACGGTACGGATATAACTGGGCAAACTTGTGGCTAATTAATACTCACAATGGTATCCGTGGTAAGTTGGAGCGTATTCATATTGAGGATTACCCTACTGTCAAAGCTCATCTTGATCAATATTGGGACAGAATATCGAAGCGTGCAGACAAAGGAGATACACCATATAACCTTAGAAACTGCGCTTATTTGGAGGATTTTAATAAACCAAAAATTGTATGGGGTGAGATTTCTGATAGAAGTAAATTCGCTTTTGAGGCTTATGGCAGTTTTATACCAGAAGCAACAACTTTTTTGATGGTTGGTTCTGATTTACCTTATCTATTATGCGTATTAAATTCTCCTCTTTCAGAGTGGTTCTTTTCTAAAGTAGGAACAACTACCGGTGTTGGAACTGTAAGGTGGAAAAAATATACAATACAAGAGTTACTTATACCATCTGTTAATGTAAAGTTAAGACAGTTATTTCAGCAGATAGTTGAGAAATATGTGATAGGTAATATTACATCCGAACAACTGTCAAAATACTCAAACAAAATCTTATATGAGGTTGTTGGGTTGATTGATGAAGAAATAGAATTTGTGGAGAATTTCTATCCGCCTCTCATTTAGGGTAATATTCTTTACGGAGGATTTTTCTAAGCCAAAAATGCTATGGAAAAGAGTCGGTTCTATTCTTCGTTTCTGTTATAATGACAATGAAACTTTAGGGCTTGATAGCACTTGCTTTGCTACAGGTAAGAATATTGAATTTATATGTTGCGTATTAAACTCTCCAATGGGACATTATTTGCTTAAAGATGCTCCAAAGACTGGCACTGGCGATTTGCTTGTAAGTGTACAGGCTATAGAACCAATACAAATACCTCAAGTTGGATTGGAAACGAATTCAGAATTCAAGAAGCTCTTAGAATCGCTTATAAAAACGGACTCGCCAAGCAATGAAAAGGAGATAAGTCGTAAAGTTCTTAAACTATACGACTTATCTCTTGATGAGCAGAGCTATATAGAAACGAATTTTACTTAATCTCTACATAGCCAATGACTTTACGCTCTTCTGTGGTCAGATTATACAAATCGAACAACAAAGTATCGATATACTTCGTTTGTTCAATTGTATAATCTGATTGAACAGAATTGACGATCTTTCTGAAAATTTCATTTTGTTCTAATGACACCAACTTTACAGGTATCTTATCGAAGAAGATTTTGCTTAATTCTCTTGTACCTCCCTGTAACTCAGGAAAAGAATCGCGGAAGCAATATTTGAATAGGGAGGAATTCAAGAAAGCATTTAAGTATGCCATATTTTGTCCTGTAATAATAAAGCATTTTTGATTGGTCAAGAAGTTTGCTTCATCATATACAAAAGGCATATATTTAGTCATATTGGGATAAATGATTTTTGGCTTAGAAAAATCCTCCCAATAGCTTATGCTATCTTGCGTTTCAAACCACTTATTACTAGTTTTCTTACGAGCTTTTATCTTTTCGCCATTCACGTTGTGCTCCTTACCTGTCTGCTCCAATCTTTCAATGCCAAATGAAAGAAGATATTCCTTCACTGCAGGATACTGTTCTATGTCGTAATGACGTGAAGGGAAAGTGGCTATCAGATACAATCCTGCCCAGTTATATCCATACCGTTTTATATCCCTGCCTCGGAGAATCGGTCGTATAAGTTCAGCCGTCCGTTCACGCTCGTTTTCGGACTGGCAATTGGCAAGAATCTCATCACGTTTAGCGGTGTCTATGATGAAAGCATCATTGTAGCCTGTCTTGATGCCGTAGTTGATTTGTATATCCCAGTCCTTCAACGGAGTCCCCACGGCTTCAATTTTTCGCTTGATACTCTGCTCGATAGGCGACAGAATCACCCATGAATCAGAGCTGCAAAACTCGCACTCCGCCCCGCTCTGCTGCACGAAAACGCTCAGTTCTGTTCAGACAAAAAATGCTTGATATAACGATCAAGAGTATTTCTATCAACCTTACACAGCTTTGCAATTTTGCGCTTCGAAACATTCGCTTTAAGCAGTTCTCGAATAAGTGTTTCTTTTCCGTGTAACTTGTATTTCTCGGGAGCACTCTTTCGCCCTTTTGGTCTGCCAAGTATAACGCCCTCTGCTTTTTTACGCGCCAAAGCTTCCTTGGTTCGCTGACTGATAAGGTTGCGCTCAATCTCGGCTGACAAACCAAAAGCAAAGGCGAGCACTTTGCTTTGGATGTCATCACCAAGGCGATAGTTGTCCTTGATAGTCCACACTCGACACTCCTTTGTCATGCAAATATTCAGAATCTCCATTATCATGAACAAGTTGCGACCAAGGCGGGAAAGCTCAGCACAAATGATGAGATCATCCTTTTGCACTCGCTTAAGAAGCTTTCCCTATTCTCGCTTGTTATACGCTTTCGTTCCACTGATAGTTTCCTCAATCCAACCATCAATCACAAGTTTGTTGCGTTCGCAGAATTTGTTGATTTCAAAGCGTTGATTCTCTACTGTCTGTTTGTCACTACTGACTCTAATGTAACCGTAAATCATAATTGTCTATTTGTATTTTTATTATTCTAACGGAGCCGCCTATTTGTTTTGTTATGAATGAGTAGGCTCTCACTTAATAGAAAGTTTATGAATTGACCGAAATAGACAAATATGCTTCACTAAAATTCTCTCAACTGCGCATTATCATACGCCAAGAAGATTGTCAGAAATACAGATACGGCAAGAGCACACGCCATGCAGATAACCAGGAACTGGCGAAAGTGCTTACTTCGATACATCCTCTTTATCCAATACCAGGGATATGTCATGAATATAAATCGTGGCAAGGCTTTTATGGTTTGCGGTATGTATGGCTGCGCTATTGCCCTGGATTTCTTCGCTTGCATAAGCTTCATCATTGCTGCATATCGCTTTTCCGTCAGTTGGATATTGCGATTTATAGTCTCTGCATTTTTGTTGCAGTTGGCTGTGACCGTATTATACATATTGGCAAGTTCTGTGAAAACTGAGACGAGTTTGTCCACATACTTCTCGTCATCATAAAGGCGAGACTGCAAGGCGGTGCTGACAG
>ERZ1027181.872-NODE-872-length-14738-cov-13.397330_pt1 | contig 14738 bp, 10 predicted proteins | sample MGYA00519247_ERZ1027181 | MGnify/ENA primary metagenome ERZ1027181 (study PRJEB26926, sample SAMN06164415) | human gut metagenome | biome: ENVO:00009003; feature: ENVO:2100002; material: ENVO:00002003 | host: Homo sapiens | place: USA | collected 2012 ...
AAGGATATTAATTTATCATAACGCCACAAATTAAGAAAAAATTTAAAATTGTGGCATGATTAGTCATACAAATAGCTACGGCAACTTTCAATTTGCCGGACTCACAAACAATTTAATATTTATTTTACAAAGCACTTTAGCCTAAAGGTTAGGAACTGTTGTACGTCACATAGACGGTTGTAATGTTTGATATAGTTATGTCAAGAACATTGTTAATGGAGGAGATTACAATGAAACAGTTTTTATAAAGGCAAATGGAAATGCGACTCCTGCAACACCGGAAGAAATTATATCACTTTCAAAGAGAAAATATGGTGTGGATAATGAGACAAGCGAAGTGGCATATACTGATAATCAGTGGTCAGTATACCTTAATCTTTGTAAGGAATACAGACAAGATAAATCTGCTCCAACTATAAAGACCAGCTTTCAGGAGGGGAAAGTATGCAGGGAAAAGAAAGAACATTCACACCAGAAGTCGAAAAAGTCTGGAACAAAGATTACCAGTGTGAGTATTACAGAGGGGTTATAATAGATGGAGAGGACAATATAGTTGAGCGTTGCACAAGAACCCATGCAAGCTATGATGCTGCATTAGACGAGGCGAAGAAGAAAACAATAGTTATTAAAAGAAAATGGGTATTTTACAACGACCTTATGGAATATATACACAATTATGCCGATATTAGATAATAAGAAGCATTTGTAAAAATGTGGTTTCAGGGGGCAGGCATGAATATATCTAATGTAATGGGAAGCGCAGATACCAGTGTTGTTGCGGCTTCTAAAAAGAATAAATGGAAACTGACAGACTCTTTAAAAGATAAAATTGCTGAAATGGCGAAAAAAGATGCACAGAACAATGAATATATGGGAAATGAATTTAAGAGTTTAAGAAAGTCAGAAATAAGCAAGGTTGCGCCAGACAGGGCTGCTTTGATTGGAAAATTCAGCTATCTGACAGGTTCTGGCAATGCATCTGTCATGAAAGAAGTGCAGGAAGCGGATAAAAGATGGCTGTGCATGTTATTTGGAGAGCCGTATGAGGCAAAGTGTCAGGGAAAAGGCTTTGGTTCAGCAGTTCATGTATATAATGAAGATGGAGAAGAGATACTTACATATACAGGCGGTGTTGGCTGGCAGGCAAAAGAAACAAAGGCGGAGACAAAGGTTAATTCTGCTTTAAAAACAACATATTATGAAGCTTATTCGGCAGAAAGAAAGGCATTAAAGAGCAAAGAAAGTGATAATATAGCAGCAGGAGCAGATAATACATTTGATGCAAGAGCGTAGCTTATTTCAATATCTTCATAAAATATTATCGACATACGCCCATATACACGCTATAATATGTTTGCTTTAATATGTAGATATCACGAGATTAGAATAAGTAACAGAGGAAAATGTTTATGAATTATATTGTTATGGATCTTGAGTGGAATCAGAGTGCCAAGGGAAAACAATTTTCTGAGGATCATTTTCCTTTTGAGATTATACAGATAGGTGCGGCGAAGGTTAATGAGAAGCTTGATATTGTAGATGAGTGGCAGTGTACCATTAAGCCACAGGTGTATACAAAGCTGCAGAATACAGTCAAGAAGATATTAGGGATAACAGAAAATGACCTTGCTAACGGAACTGATTTCGTATCGGGTGTAACTGAATTTCTTGAATGGTGCGGTGAGGATTATACATTTGTTACATGGGGAAGCATGGATATTACTGAATTAAGACGAAATATGAAGTTTTATGATGTTCCGGAGAATTTCCCAAAGCCGCTTCTATACCTTGATCTTCAGAAACTTTACAGTATTAATTTTTCAGATGGCAAGACACGCATGAATCTTAAATCTGCAATTGATGAGCAGGGAATCAAGGGAGATGAGCATTATCATTCAGCAATGAGTGATGCAAGATATACAGCCAAGATAATGAAGAAGCTGGATTTTGACAGAGTTAAGAAGTTCTGCAGTATAGATACATTTACAATTCCAGAGTCAAGAAAGGACGAGGTATATCTTAACTTTGGAACTTATGAGAAGTATATTTCAAAGGGATTTGCGACAAGGGACAAGGCTGCAAGCGACAGAACTGTACGTTCCTGCAAATGCTTTTTATGTGGCAGGACTATGACAAGAACAGTCAAGTGGTTTGCCACTAATTCGAAATGCTATTACGGCTTGTTTACATGTGATGAACACGGACTTATAAAGGGGCGTTTCAGAGTTAAACAGACCGAAGAAGGCAGATATTATGCAGTCAGAATTATGAAGCACACTGATGAAAAGGGTGCACTTAAGATATATGAAAAGCAGATAAAAGAGAGAGAGCACAGACGCAGGCGGCGTCAGGCAGAGAAACTTTCAGAACAGAAATAATGGCATGTCAGAAATCCAACTGACATGCCATTTTAACATATTTAATATCAGAACATTAATCCATATATTACTGCAAGACCAAGAATTACCTGGATAATTGTGAATCTAAAAACAACCTGCGTATCTGACCAGTCTTTATTCTTTCTCATATGGTCGTGGATTGGTGTACGAAGGTTCTTCATTAGGTTGATGTGAAGAAATCTCATGAAAGAAACCTTGATAAGACCAAGTCCGCCATCAAGAATAATTACAAGTGCCATTGGAATATAAAGCAGCGGTGCATGGAGCTTGAGGAATGTAAATGCTATAAATATTCCTATTGCTCTAGAACCTGCGTCACCCATAAGAAGCTTGCTTGGTGATGCATTGAACCACAGGTAGCCGAGGATACACACAATCATAATAAGAACGGTGTGTCTGTAAGCTGATTCAATATTAAATGACTTAAAAAGAACATACACTGAGGCAAGTGTTACAACAGAGAGTGTACCGCATAAGCCGTCAACACCATCTGAACAGTTAGTAACATTGATACTTACCCATATAAGTATAATAATAAGTATTGCATATATAATTGGATTAAGAGTTACTGTCTTTCCAAAGAATGCAAGGTCAAATGTGTTAGGGTTGTAATGCAGGTAAGTAACTGCCGCCATAACTGATATTGCAAGGTCAATAAGACCTTTCTTTAAATTACCCCATGGTGATGAAGCACTGTCATCAAGGTATCCGCTGAGCATTGCGGCAAGCACAAGTATAAGATAAATGATAAGTTCGGCACTTAAGTTTACGAATAATGCACATGTGACTGTGAATGTAAGAATGAAAATCATGCCGGCGCCTCTTGGTTTTCCAACTGATTTACTTCCGTTGATAGCATAAGCTCTTCCGGCATCTCTTGGAAGAAGATTCTTGCCAAGAGCAATTGCAGCTATTGTAAATGCGAAAGCAAACAGGATGCTGACAAATGCCATTATGTTAGTGAAACTTTCGTTAACAATATAGTATATCATAAGAATTTAATACTCCTTTTCATCTTTCTAACTTATATAAAGCATTTATTTCAATGCGATTTACAGTATAACATAATATATGTGAAATGAACATTTTTTTTGCTAATGAAATGTAGTAATTAATTTGCTAATGTGGTAATATACTATTAATTAGTGGGATATCTGAGGGGACCCATAAGTGTCGTGTAGGATAATAATAATATAATGGAGGATTTTATGAAGAATATGCAAAAATACGAGCAGCTGGCAATCACAGAACTGGATGCATATCTTTTTGGACAGGGAACTCATTATGAGATATATAACAAAATGGGTGCGCATGTTGGAGTAAAAGACGGAAAAGAAGGTGTGTATTTTGCTGTGTGGGCACCTGCTGCAAGAGAAGTCTATGTTATAGGTGAGTTTAATAACTGGAATGCATATGGTTATGATATGAAGAAGATTTCAGATGGTGGAATATATGATTTGTTCATACCGGGAGCTAAAGCAGGGGATATGTATAAGTTCCTTATTATTTCCCAGAGTGGAGAGGCTCTTTACAAGGCAGATCCATATGCTAATCAGGCACAGTTAAGACCAGAGACAGCATCAATAGTTGCCGATCTTTCAGGTTATGAATGGAAAGATTCTGAATGGGTTGAGAAGAAGAAGACGGAGAATCATCTTAAAGCTCCTCTTTCTATATATGAATGTCATCTTGGCTCATGGAAGAAGAAAGATGATGGAACAGAGGACGGATTCTATACATATAGAGAATTGGCACCTGAGCTTGCAAAATATGTTTCAGATATGGGATATACACATATTGAACTTATGGGAATTGCAGAGTATCCATATGATGGATCATGGGGATATCAGGTGACTGGTTATTATGCACCTACAGCAAGATACGGAACACCTAAGGATTTCATGTATTTTGTAGATTATATGCATGAAAAAGGAATTGGTGTAATTCTTGACTGGGTACCGGCACATTTTCCAAAGGATGCACATGGACTTGCTAATTTCGATGGAAGCTGTGTATATGAGTATGCAGACCCTAGAAAGGGAGAGCATCCTGACTGGGGAACGAAGGTATTTGATTATTCCAAGAATGAAGTGGCTAACTTCCTTATTGCTAATGGAATGTTCTGGGTGGACAAGTTCCATATTGATGGTTTAAGAGTTGATGCTGTTGCTTCAATGCTGTATCTGGATTACGGAAGGACAGAAGGAAACTGGGTTCCTAACAAATATGGTGACAACGGTAATCTCGAAGCAATCAGCTTTTTAAAGCATTTTAACAGCATGTTAAAGAAGAGATTCCCACAGGCAATAACTATAGCTGAGGAGTCAACAGCATGGCCTATGGTAAGTGGTGATCCTGACAATGGGGAATGTCTTGGCTTTACATTTAAGTGGAATATGGGCTGGATGCATGATTTCCTTGAATATATGAAGCTTGATCCATATTTTAGAAAGTTTAATCATAGCAAGATGACATTTTCATTGATGTATGCTTACAGCGAGAATTTCATTCTTGTGCTTTCACATGATGAGGTTGTACATCTTAAGTGTTCTATGCTTGGTAAAATGCCTGGTGACAGGGAGGACAAGTTCAAGAATCTTAAGCTGGCATATGCATATATGTGTGGACATCCTGGTAAGAAGCTTTTATTCATGGGACAGGAATTTGGTCAGTGGAATGAGTGGAGTGAGAAGCGTGCTCTTGACTGGTATCTGTTAGAGGATGAAAGTCATACAGAACTTAAGGATTTTACGAAAAAGTGTCTGAAGCTTAATAAGAATTATCCATGTCTGTATGCTACTGATTACAGCAGTGAAGGATTCAGATGGATTAATGCCAATGATAAAGATAATAGCGTTTTATCATTTATGAGAATCAGTCCGGATGGAAAGAAGAATCTTCTCTTTGTACTTAATTTTACACCAGTTGAAAGAGACAGCTTCAGAATAGGAGTTCCGTTCAAGACTAAGTATAAGCTGGTTCTTGGAGATAATGAAGCTGACCAGAAGAAGACTCTTACAGCCGTTAAGGGAGATTGTGATGGATATCCGCAGTCATTGCTTATTGACTTACATAAGTATGGAATAGCTGTGTATGAGTTTAACGGTGATGTTTCTAAGGTTCATGCTACGAAGATATAGGACAATAATATAGAGAAAGGGAGCTGGTTTGGATTTTCATTAATTCTGAATCAGCTTCCTTTTTATTTGTTGCCACTAATCTCTCAATTATCCCGCTATATCTGCCGAAATATTTATTACATGACAATGCAATGGGTGATTGTTTCAGACAGTGAATAAGAAAGGCAGCAGAATATGACATATACAGTTTCAGGTGCGAATTTTAATAAAGATGTGGCCACACAGGGAACATCAATTAATTATAAAGAGAATAAGACGGCTAAAAGTGAGGGTGTGGCAGGTGCATTTGCAGGAGTGGTAATTTCTGGGGGTGTGACAGCTGCAACTGACAATACATATGAGGGGCTACTTAAGGAGGCAGATGATGTAAAGAGCCAGATTATGGCGAGTGCTTCTGGTGCAAAGATAAGCCTTAAGGCATTGATGATGAAGTTATCAGGTGCTGATGCGGTAAAGCTAGATGAGGACGGCTTTAATCTTACAGATGCTACACCAGATGATATGGTTAATATTATTGAGAAAATTAAGATTGAACTTGCGATGCACTCTGATGATTATGTTAATTATGGCACAGCAGTTTCCAAGGATAAGATTGAGAGTGTGACTGGAAGTGCAGCAACAGCGGCAAGTGTCGAGAGCCGTATGCAGGGAGCAGATATAGCTGTCAATGATGAAAGTGTTGCTGAGGTTAAAGGCACACTTGAAAAGAGTAAAGAGTTAAAGCCATTATCAGAGAACACAAAGAATTACATGGTTGCTAATCGCATAGAGCCTTCAATTGCTGGAATATATCAGGCACAGGCGGCAACCTCATCAAGTATCAGTGCGGATGGCGTTACAATAGGAAAGTGCGCAGATGCAATATCTGACGCTGATTTTGAAGCTTTAAGGCCGGGAATTGAGAAGATAATTGCTTCGTCAGGTCTTGAGGTTAATGATAATACACTTGCGGATGCAAGAGCATTTATTAATGCACAGATTCCTGTTACTAAAGAAAATCTTGAATATAAAGCACAGCTTGATTCGATAGACATTGATATGATACAGGCTGATTCAGAGGAACTGCTTAATAAAATATTTGATAATATGAAGCTTGGAGGCAAGGCAGAGAATACGCTCGTTACAGGTTCGCCAGTTGATGATATAAGGACAGCTCTTGATACTATTAACAGGGCAGAGTATTCAGATGTTGCAAATGTGGTATCAAAAGGGGAAACATTTACAATAGCAAGCCTTAAGCTGGAGATGGATGCAAGAAGCTTCAGAATTGAATACAGTGCAGCAACAGTAAGCACAGGAAATAGTGAAGTTAGGAATCAGGCATCTGATGTACAGCAGGCAGCAGATAAGGCGTATGACACGCTTGTAACAGCAAGGGTTCTTATGAGTGCGAATGCGTCCATATATCTCGTTAAGAATAACATTTCTATTCTTACAACTCCGATAGATGAGCTTAATTCAATGCTTATGGAATATGAACAGGCGGATGAAATGTATGAAGAAGCGCAGATTGCATATACAGATGTTCTTGAAGCAAGAAAGACATTGAATGAGATAGTAAGAAATCCTGCGCGTGTATTTGCCAGTATGTTTGACAAGATGAATGAAACTTATGAGGCAGTCGGAACTCAGATAAGAGGCGATTTAGGTGATTCATTAAAGAAGGCAGTACAGGGAAGTGCGGATGATATTATTAGGGAGCTTGGACTTGAGGGAACTGATGAGGACAAGGAAGCAATAAAGGTACTGGCTGCTAATAACATGGATATGACAAAGGAAAATGTAGAGATAGTCAAATCTGTTAATGCAATGATTAATAATCTTATTAAGAATATGAAACCAGAGACAGTTCTTAATATGATAAAAGACGGAGTAAATCCAATGAATGCTTCAATTGAGGAAGTCAACGAATATCTTACAGAGGCTAATGATAAGGCATCTAAGGATAATGAGGAGAAGTTTTCAAAGTTTCTTTATAAGCTTGACCGTACCAATGGTATTACTAAAGAGCAGAGAAAGCAGTTTATAGGAATATACCAGATGATGAATATATTCACCAGAGATGCCGGAGTGGCAGCAGGTGCGCTGATTAAGCAGGGAGCTGAGGTCACTATGAATAATCTTATGACTGCATATAATTCAAGAAAGCATTATGACATGGACGCTGTTATTGATGAGAATACAGGAATGGCAGAGGTAAGCGGAATTGCTAACTATTACAGTGCATTATTCATGGCAAATGGTGGATTAGTTACCCCGAATACATTAAAGAATGTGGATAACTCATCCGGAATCGGAGAACAGTCCGTTGAAATGTTTATTGAACAGTTAGAGGATAACTATGATGCGGCAGCCGAGGAACAATATTATGAGGAATATCTTAAGGAACAGCAGGCAGCAGTGCAGGCAGGAGCTGATATATTGAGGCAGATAAGAAATGCAGATACAGAAATAAACAGTGGTAACATACAGGCTGTTAAAGCATTTTTAGAATCCGGACAGTTCCCGGATATCAGAGGTGTTAAGACAACACGTGATTATGCAAGGGATTCGATTGAAAAAATCGGACATAAAGAAAAACTGTCACTTATGTATGAAGAAATGAAAGATGAGACAGAGGAAGAACTTCAGGAGGTTCTTTCCAAAGCAGGAGACCTTGATACACAGATAGATGTCAATTACGAGGGATTTCTGGATTTAAGACTTAAAGACAGAACAATTGGATATATTAAGAATCTGGCATTAAGGCATGATTACAGAATACCATATATAACAGACTCAGGAAGTACAGGCATGCTGAAGCTTACTTTGGTTCAGGATGACGACAATAAAGGTCGTATATCTGTAAACATGCTAAGTAGCGTATTAGGAAAAGTTTCTGTTGAGGCTAAGGCTGACAGAGAAAGTCTTGGTATGTACATTGTCAGTGACACAGCAGTTTCAGATGAAGGAAGCCAGCTTCTTGAGGATATGGAAGAAAATTTAAAAGAAGGATTTGGATTTACAAATGTGACCGTCAACATTACAAAATCGTCAGACGTGCCATATGTGACTTATGAAGCAGCGGCTGACAGTGTGGCAACAGATAAGCTGTATGAAATTGCAGCACAGATTGTAAAACTGCTTGCAGGCTAAAGATTTGCACAGAAAGTCCGATATATAGAGCATGAACAGGTAAATTGGACAGACAGAAAGGTTAAGATATGAGAATAGGAACTAATGTGGCAGCGATTGTTGCCAACAATGCATTACAGAAATCACAGAATAATCTGTCAACATCAATTGAAAGATTATCATCAGGATACAAGATAAATGGCTCTAAGGACGATGCTGCAGGATGTGCTATTTCTGAAAAGATGAGAGCACAGATAAGAGGTCTTAGTCAGGCCCAGAATAATACAGCTGATGGAGTTTCTGTTTTAAATACAGCAGAAGGTGCAATTACAGAAATCCAGAGTATGCTCACAAGATTAAAGGAACTTAGCGTTCAGGCTGCTAATGATGTTAATTCAGATGATGAAAGAGAAGCTATACAGAAAGAGATAGAACAGATTAATAACGAGATTGACAGAATATCTGATCAGACAGAATTCAATACACAGTCTCTTATTAACGGTAATCTTTCAAGAAGAGTATATTCAGATCTTCAGGGAGTTAATCAGCTTTCTGTATCTGACAGCTATACAGCAGGTGTATATGGAATAACTGTTACTGAGGATGCAAGACAGGCTATAGCGGTAGGAGCAGGAAGTATTACTATGTCATCAACAGCTTCTATAACAGAAGAACAGGCTGGAGCAATAAACATTAATGGCTACAAGATAAGCATTTCCGAAGGTGATACACTTGATAAGGTGATGGGAAAGATTATTGACGGAGTTAACATCACAGGGGGTTCTGCATTTACAGTTAAAGACCTTAATAATGATACAGCAGCTAATGGTACTGATTATGCAGGTTATGTGCCAACAGCAGATTATGCTGGTTCAACACTTGTTATTATGACTAACCAGTATGGAAGCAACCAGAAGATGAATATAACATGTGATAATGCAGAGCTTGCAGATATTTTGGGAATACCACAGGCAGCAACACAAGATGGTATATATGTAGAAGGAAGCGATGTTAAGGCAGAGATTGCTACAGGAGATGATGGAAAGCGAATTGGTTTTGCTGATTCGGCAATTCTTTCAACAAAGGGAACTGTAATTACAGTAACAGATGTTAATAACAAAGAGTTTTCAATGGATGTTCCAGGTAATGCGGCAGGTACTGTATTTGACGACAGTAACAATGATGGACAGTCAGCTGCAGGTGCAGGTACAGCAAAAACTATAAGTCAGGAAGTAACAGATGTTGGAACTATGAGCATACATGTAGGTGCTAACCAGGATCAGGTAATCGTTATTGATATTCCAGCAATAACAACTTATTCACTAGGCACGGAACATATGAATGTCATGACTCAGTATACAGCATCAAGGGCGATATCTACTGTAGATGAAGCTATTAATAAGACTAATGAAATACGTTCAAGAATCGGTGCGTACGAGAACAGATTTGATCATACAACTAATAACCTTGAGGTTTCAAGTGAGAACCTTACCAAGTCTTTATCAACAATGATAGATACTGATATGTCAGAAGAGATGACTACTTATACTTCTGAAACAGTTCTTACACAGGCAGCTACGTCAATACTTGCACAGGCTAATGAAAGACCTTCACAAGTATTACAGTTATTACAGTAGTTTAAGATTCAATGGTTATATAGGAAAGGGATGCTATGACTAAAGAAACAATTAAGACATTTCAGTATAGAATTACACAGGCAACAGCATCACAGCTTGTTGTGATTCTGTATGATATGGCTATAGAATATCTTAATGATGCATGTGAGAGTGATAGTGCTAAGCAGGCACATAATAATATATATATGGCACAGAAGGTTATAGACCAGCTTATATGCGGACTTGATATGCAGTATGAGATATCAGCTAATCTTTTCGTAATATATAATCATATGAAGAGGTCACTTATATCAGCATCTGTAAGCCTTGATAATAATGAGATTAACAGAATTACAGGGCTTTTAAAGAAACTCAGGGCATCCTTTTATGAAGTTAGTAAACAGGATGATTCTGAGCCGCTTATGAAGAATACACAGGCTGTATATTCAGGTCTTACATATTCAAGAGGTGGAATTAGTAATGAAACACAGACTGATAATATAGAAAACAGAGGATTCAGGGTTTAGCCCCGAATCCTCTGTTTTCTATAATCTGCGTCTTCTTCTGTTATAGTGTCTTCTCTGTCTTTTTCTTCTTGCCCGTTCTTCAATAATGTAGATGATAAAAAGAATAACGGCACCAATTCCAACAAGTATCCATATATTAATTCTGATACATGTTTTCGGTTTATAAGATGATGAAACATCATTATTAATGTATGGCAGCAGGCTTCCGGTATCTGTTCCGGCAGCAGATATATTAAGTGTAGTTGTGCCGACAGTATTATCGTTGTACAGGAACTTAAGATGTGTTGTCATAACACCATTCTCATTGGTCATGTCATAATTATCATCGACCGTCATTGATACATTTGACAAAGAACTTTTATTAGGTATTGTGATAAATGAAGCATTTAGTTCAAAGTTTAGCGAAAGAGTTGAGAAAACAGCTGAGTTGTAATAGTTGTCATTAGAGAACATTGCTCCGAGCTGGCTTCCGGTTGTTGTTGATTTCTGGAAATTGGCAAATCCCCAATCAAAAAGGGTTCTTGTATCAACATATCTTATCTCATCTGTGGCTTCCTTAAATACAACGCATATAAGACGCATACCGTCTTTTTCTGCAAATGTAACAAGTGTATTCTGTGATTCATCAGTATATCCTGTTTTGCCACCCTTGCAGTATTCATAATAGTAGGCACGGCCCTTTAACATCTTGTGTCGATGTCTTATTGTACGCTGTGCAGACATGTTAGTTGCAGGAATTACATATGCATCGGCAGTTGAATCAATGCTGACAAAAGAAGCATTGTTATAGCACCCTCTTGCAATCATTGCCATATCATATGCCGTTGTGTAGTGGTCGGTATTATATAATCCGCTTGCATTGGCAAAATGTGTATTCAAAGCACCAAGTTCTTTTGCTTTGGCATTCATCATATCGACAAATGCATCTATTGAGCCAGCCACATGTTCACCGAGGGCATAAGCCATCTCGTTGGCAGAATACAGCAGAAGTCCGTGAAGAAGCTGGTTGACAGTAAATTGCTCGCCTGCTTTTGAACTTAAGTTGGCATCCTCATATACATTAATTGAGTTAGCAGCTGACTGTGAAAATGTTACAACATCGTCCATATTACAGTTCTCAATAGTAAGGAGTCCTGTTAAAATCTTGGTTGTGCTGGCTGGATAACATTTTTCATGAGAGTTCCTCTCGAAAAGAATGGAACCTGTATCAGCATCAATAAGAATGCAGCTGTTTGAGTTAACATCAGGTGCATCCGGCCATACAGCCTTTGTGCTGGTTGTGTCTGTCTCACTGTAGACTTTGTTGTATGCTGCAGCCTGGGTATCCGCTGCAAAAGCTGAGAATACCAAAACAGTGGCAGATACAGCGCTGGTTATCTTTATAAGTAATCCTTTTAAAAATTGCTTTTTCATTATAGAGATAATTCCTCCGATTAATAAAATATACAAATACATTGTAGCCCAGGATTGTACATAAGTAAACCCCGCTTGGCAAAAAGTGATATTTATGGTAAATAATATATAGGAAACTCAGATTTCGGCTATGTCTGTGTGCGGCATGTGCTTTCAGGATGACTTCGCTTAGCATGAGTAAATGCCGCCATTTGCAAAGTCTATTACAGTGCGTGAAATCAAACGCACTTCGTTTGGACGTGCTTTCACGCACTGAACTTATGCAGATGGTGGCATTAACTCATGCACAGCTTGTCATATTCAAGCGTATACCGCACACGGACATAGCCGAAATCTGAGCTAATATATAAGATAGGAGTAATGTATGAGACTTAGAAATGTACCCGGAGCAAGGGAAGTAATGATAGAGAATGAATATGTGTTTACGGAGCCAGAGGGGATGAAAGGCACATGGTCACAGGTTTTCGGTAACGATAATCCAATCCGTATTGAGATTGGTATGGGTAAAGGCACATTTATAACAACACTGGCAGCAAATAATCCTGATATTAATTATGTGGGTATAGAGAAGTATTCAAGCGTGCTTTTAAGAGCTGTAGAGAAACAGGATGAGCTTCAGCTTCCTAATTTAAGATTCATCAGAATGGATGCAGAGGCAATATGTGAGGTGTTTGGAGCGGGAGAGGTAGACAGAATATACCTTAATTTTTCAGATCCATGGCCAAAAGACAGACATGCGAAGAGAAGACTTACCTCAAGACAGTTCATGGCAAGATATGACATTATATTAAAGCCGGACGGACAGGTGGAATTCAAAACAGATAATAAAGATTTATTCGATTTTTCATTAGAAGAGATTAAAGAGGCAGACTGGGAGCTTCCTGTTGTCACATTTGACTTACATAATGACTCTGTACTTAACGAGGGTAATGTAATGACAGAGTATGAGACAAGATTTTCACAGATGGGCAATCCTATCTGTAAACTTATCGCAGTAAGAAATCATTAATAATAAATGCATATACTATATAAAGGCTTTTGGAGAATTGTTGTGAAGAATAAAGCATTTGCAAGGAAAGTATCAGAAGTGATGTATGTGCATAAAGGTGCGAATTACAGAGTGGTAAGATTTAAGAATTCCCTCGACGATGTCGTGAGAATTCTTAATACCAAAAAATAATCTAGAGGTCATCGGGCGAGTCATAAGGCTGCACGGTGACTTTTCTTTTGTCCAGAAAATGCTGCACTGTAATGTTTAACAGGTAGCTTAATACGGCAAATACGGGAACTCCAAGGAACATTCCAATTACGCCAAACAGCGCCCCACCTACGGTTATTGAGAACACAACCCATACAGGCTTAAGACCTGTAGTACTGCCGATGATACGAGGTCCAATAAGCAGACCGTCAACCTGCTGGATGCAGACAATCATGATTACAAATATGATAAGTTTGATAGGGCTTGCGATAACAATAATCACACCGCCAATCACGCCACCGATGTATGGTCCGAAATACGGAATCATGTTCGTTATGCCGACAATCACGCTTATAAGAACAGCATATGGTAGCTTGAGAATCAGCATGATAATAAAGCAGATAATCATGACAATAATTGAGTCAAATGATTTGCCGATAATATAATTAATAAAAATGCTTGCACAATTCTTACAGATGATGCGTGTATTGTCTGCTGTTTTCCTAGGAAGCACGGCATATAAAAATCTCTTAAAATGATAAAAGATATTCTTATTATCAGAAATCATGTAGATGGACACGATAATTGCAATAACAAGGTTTAACACACCCGAAAGAATGGCCATGGATGTATTAAGAATGTAAGGAACCATATTGGTAAGTGCACCAGTCATGTAGTCAACAAGTTTAGGAAGAGCATCTTCAATCTTCTGATTAATGAAATTGTAATCAATAGAAGAATTGGCGTGCTTATCTTCAAACTCAGTGAACCAGTTGCGGATATTCTCGTACCATACAGGAGCCTGATTGGCAATCTCTGTAATACTTTTGTATATCTGAGGCACAACAAAGCCTATTAATACTGCAAATGCGCCAACTGCTATCAGGTAAGCAACAAGAATTGAAAGCATTTTGGCGGCTTTCTTGGACTTGATATGGCATACCCCCATGAAGAACCTGTTATAAAGGGTCTTGATAAACGGATAAAGAACAAGCGCAATCATGCCACCAATAAGAAATGGTGACAGTATATGGAATATATTGCCCAATGACTTGACGGTTGCAGGCCAGTTACCAATGAACTTATATATAAGAATTGCACCTAGCACAAAAAGCAGACCATATATAACAATTGTAAAGTATTTGCTGTTAGGCTGGAATACATTCTTGCCAACAGCTTTGTCAGGTTTTGGCGGCTGTTCCTGTTCAGAATCAAGATTAATAGCCTCAATTGGAATATTGTCAACGTGTTTTGGCTGTTGTTCGAATTTTTTTAACTTCATATCCTGTCTCTTATACACATCTCCGAGCCCACGAGACATGCGCAGATCT
>ERZ1027181.896-NODE-896-length-14517-cov-6.849606_pt1 | contig 14517 bp, 10 predicted proteins | sample MGYA00519247_ERZ1027181 | MGnify/ENA primary metagenome ERZ1027181 (study PRJEB26926, sample SAMN06164415) | human gut metagenome | biome: ENVO:00009003; feature: ENVO:2100002; material: ENVO:00002003 | host: Homo sapiens | place: USA | collected 2012 ...
CGAGATCTGCGCATGTCTCGTGGGCTCGGAGATGTGTATAAGAGACAGCTGGTAAACATCCTGTCGGATCTGTTCTTTTTCTTCTTCCTCTGTTATTCCCATGAATGTCACTACATCTGTTGGTCCGGCATGCTGTGGCGAAGCAAATTTTTCATCCAGCTTCTGACACATTTCTCTGATCAACTCTCTGTCTGTATAAGGCATAAATTCCTTAACAAGTGTTCTTACGCCTCCCTCATATTTGTCAACCATGTAATATATATCATACGCATCCTTCGGTTTTCCCCTCCCCAGTGCTGCTGTCTTCATGACCAGATAAGGTACCACAGAAATCACTTTCACATATCCACTGTCCTTTGCTCCATCCTCCCGCATATATTCTATTTTCACATCCGTTGGCGGAAAATCAAATGCAAAATTTCCTCCCGTAGCCGGTAAGGTTTTAATACCATCCACATGTTTGCTTACATTTCCGCCATCGCCGCCATATTTTCCGGACAGGAAATCCACGTCTACGTCATAGGAAACTCCATCTAAAACTATTGTTTTTATAAATGTAAAATATTTTTCTTCATGTCTTCTATACCCATTTTGTGTCAGTATCCGTTTAATCGTCCGATAGCTTTCTGCCTTTTTGATCTCCAGTTGATTCAGCAGAACATCTACATCAATAGAACCTATATGACCACCGTCCGGGTATAAAAGTGTCGGAACCCATCCTCCTATGATTCTGATATTATCTGAAAACTCATTCAAAAGATTTACGATCTCTCCGAGTACCATGTATGCGGCTGTCTTTTGTCCCTCTGAATAGTCAGTTGCCTTTTTCAGTTCTTCTTTCATCCTCCGTCCTCTCCGGGTATTCTCTGCGCAGGATCGCCTCCGCAGCCTCTTCCCCTCTTCCGGCATCCCCCAGCAGATCAATTACCGTTTGTGCCGGAGAAGTTACTAATGTATCATGAACAGGCTTTGCGTACATACAGGGGGTTTCGTCATGCGGTATCGTTATCACAACATTTCCTCCGGTGTTGACCGGCTGCAATTCCAGATCTTTTACAAATTCCTGAACAAATTGAGGTTCTACATATATTTCGGCTTTTTGATAACGTACTGTCGGCGCATATCGTGCCGCAGCCGAAAAGCCACCTAATATAGCTCCATTATCATGTGTTTTACTCCATTCAGCGGCTGATTGTTCTATCTCCGGAACCGTATCCAAAGAATAAAACTGTAATTTTCTCGCTTCTTTTTGATGATAATCCTTTGCCCATGTATAAAACAGTTCCCTAATGTTCTGCAAACGGAATTCCGTAGTACTCTTATCTATCCAGTCTCTGGCAAGCAAAAAACTTTTCACATTAGATACTGTTCCCAATGCCGTATTGCTCTCCTGAGCCAGCGTTTTCACCTGCCATTTTCGCTCCGGTTCATTCAGCATGGTACGAATAATTGCTGATGCAGCACTTGACGATTTGGATAAGTAATTTTTCTTTTCCCTGTGGGTTATGAACTTGTTATCCTGTCCACTGACATAGAGCAGAAATCTTTTCGTTAAGATATAACAATTTCCGGACAGATCCATATAACTGCATTTTTCCTCTTTCATTGCTCTGGCTGACTGCTCCGAAATATATGGTGCCATAAAAATATAATGCGTTTTATCATCCTGCCGCATCACGATTTCCATAAAATGATTAACGAATCTCTTTTCTCCGTTAGACCTGACTTCAATCACAAATAAAAGAGGCTCATCGCTGTCCTCCAAATACACCTTTGCCTTGAAATCCCCCAACGGTGCATTCTTCTTTTCCAAAAACACCTCGATATCCGAAACAAACGGAATTTCTTTCAGCCGGTTGCAAAATTGTTCTCTGGCCAGTTGCTCATATTGTATTTGTGACAAATTTTGTTTCATCAATTCACCCCTTTTCACCGTTTCGATGAAATAATTATATTTTATGAATCTTACATTGTCAACGGTTTCATCACATATAGAAACACCGCCTTTTTACAAGACGGTGTTTACGTTCTCTACTTTCTTTTCCTATCCCAGAGCCTTTTCCAGTTCGGCAATGACAATCTTCAATGCTTTGATCCGGGCATATTTTTTGTCTACGGATTCCAGAATATGCCAGGGTGCATACTCCGTGCTGGTCTTCTGGAGCATTTCGTTTACGGCATCTTCATACTGATCCCATTTATCCCGGTTGCGCCAGTCTTCGTCCGTGATCTTCCACTGCTTCTCCGGGGTGTTCTGCCGTTCCGTAAAGCGTTCCAGCTGGGTGTCCTTGTCGATCTGCACCCAGAATTTGATGATCACCGCACCCCACTGGGACAATTCCTTCTCGAACTCATTGATCTCATTGTAAGCCCGCTGCCAGTCGTTGGTACTACAGAAGCCTTCCAGCCGTTCTACCATGACGCGTCCGTACCAGGTACGATCAAAAATGGCAATATGTCCGGTCTTAGGAAGTCTCGTCCAGAATCGCCAAAGATAATGTCTCGCTTTCTCGTGTGGTTCCGGGCTGGCGATGGGGTGTACCTCGTAGCCTCTGGGATCCAGTGCTCCCGCGATCCGCTTGATATTGCCGCCCTTGCCTGCGGCATCCCAGCCTTCGTAGGCGATGACTACCGGAATCTTTTTCCGATAAAGGCGGTAATGCAGGGCATTCAGCTTCTTCTGCAGATGACGCAGTTCTTTCTTGTATTCTTCCTCGGAGATTTCCTTGTCCAGTTCCACCTCGGACAGCCTCGGCATCTTCACCAGTGGGAATACATTCTGCAAAATAGGCACAGCAAGGCTCTCATTCTGCATGGCCACATGGATACCGCTGCATAATGTCTCCAGCACTTGTAATTCCGCCCACTTTTTGTCCCCGGAGTCGATAATGTACCACGGAGCTACGGAAGCGTTAGTATCTGTGAGATATTTGTCGAAGACTTCCTCACATTTGTCATAATGCTTGTTCTGCCACCAGTCGTTCTCGCCCACACGCCATGCGGTATCCTTGTTCCCTTCCAGTTCCTCCAGCCGCTTCTTCTGTTCCTTTTTTCCAATCTGGAAAAAGAGCTTCAACACCAGATAACCGTTGTCCGTCAACTGTCGTTCAAAACGTTTAATGCTCTCGATACGCTCCGCGTACTGCTTATCCGACAATTCACCCCGAAGTCTTCCCTTCGTCACCTCATCCATCCAGCCGGAATCCAGAAATTCGAACTTCCCGGCTTCCGGAATTTTTACAAAATAACGATACAGGAAAGGTTTCCGCTTCTCTTCCTCTGTCGGTGCAGACATGGAAGCCACCTTGAAAAATCGCGGATCGATATTTTTAATAATTCCGCCGATGGTACTGCCCTTGCCGGCCGCACCCCAGCCCTCGATCAGCACCAGCACCGGGAGCTTATGCTCCTTGATCTGCATCTGGAGTCTACCAAGCTCCTCCTGCGCCGCATTCAGTCGTTTTTCCAGTTCCTCTTTTTCCGGCTTCACCGCCGGAATCCACTGTTTCAGCATACTGTAACCACCCTTTCCCGAAATCCTCGTTTACTAACTTACATAAGTTTAGTGTATACCATTTTTAAAAAATATAAAAGCAATTGGGAAATATATTTACAAATATTATTTTTCCATCCGTTCTCTGATATTATTGTAGATTTCCCATGTCTGCGCATCATCTGCACCGTTTAGAATAACGGTGCTCCCCTCTACTTCCATGACTACATAAGTGTCACAGTCGTTATGAGTATAGCGGATGTAATCTGCGTGGATTTCATCGCGAAAATGTCCCATGGAGTATTTCAAGTTGCCAAAACCGTTCGTCCGGATTGTATTCGTATCCCGGAACATATTCTCTTCGTAAGCAATGCTTTCGATAGCGTCATATTTCACTGTGTAATCCTGCCAGCCCTCCGCCTGAACAGTAAATTCATTTTCTCCGTAACAGATCTCGATTTTTCCCGTATATAACGTCCATACCGTAAATAGCACACACGCGAGCATTATAAACACATAGACCGCAACCACTTTATGGTTGTAGTGTACTGCCAGCCCTTTTCCGGTGCGCAACTTCTTTCTATAATAGAGATAAGAATACAGGATGCTGCCAAAAGCTGCTGCCGTGATAGCGACAATAAACAGAAATAATGCAGCCATGCTGTCACTGAACAGTCCACAGATCATGCTCAATAGTCCTGCTGCCACCCATATTTTCCCACTGAAGCGGTGCGTGGCATTCCAGTTCTCCTCATCCTGCAATGTCCATACGACGCGGATGCCGATGGTGCGGTTCGGTTTCACCTTGGGCAGATAATTGCCCACAATAACAAATAGCAATCCCATTCCGACATACAAAATTGCCATGAGCAGATTCTCTTTCCTTACACCCATATCGATCCATCTGGCGATGCCGTTATAGAGCAATGTCATTCCCGGCACGATCCACGTAACCATTCTTATGACCTTGTCACTCTGCTGCCTGTTTCTGTTGTCGTAAAAAGTTACTGCCATTATTACCACATAAGTCACTGCAAAAGTGCCGTTTATCCACAGACTGTTCTCAAAGGTATATCCCAATATAATGCCCACGCACATAACAAATGCCGAGCAGATCAGCCTGCCTTTATTTTTCTGTATCATTTCCTTCATTATCCGATGCTCCTTTCAAATCTGTGATCCATAACATGATTTCTTCCAGCACGGAAGCATTCAGTTCATAATAAATAAACTTTCCTTCCCGCTTGTCCCGGATCAGATCTGCCTCCTTTAGCACCGACAAATGCCTCGATATGGAAGCCCCCGTCACCGGAAAATGTTCGCAGATCTCTCCTGCCGACAATCGACCGTTTTTCAGAAGATTTAGTATTTCACGCCTTATAGGATCTGCCAGCGCTTTCAATGTATCCTGTATTCCCAAAAATGAATCACATCCTTTCATCCAAGCGTTTAACATTTAACCTAATTGTTAAATATATTGTATCATGTGGATTATTTAATGTCAACAGCTTCACAGATCAAGGCAGATACTTATTCCTGCGTATGGATACATCTGTACATAAAAATCCCTCCGTCTTATGACGAAGGGATCTCATTCTTCTCTATACTTACGTACCATCTTCCGGCAGTCCCCTTAAGAACACCACTGCCACCGGCAATGACAAAACCGCAGATAAAATATCGGACACCGGCTGTGACCACTGGATGCCTCGAAGTCCGAAGAAGGCTGTCAGGATCAGGAGAGCCGGGATATAGATAGTGCCACTTCGGAAGGAGGCTAAGATCGTCGCCCTGCCGCCCTTTCCGATGGACTGAAACAGCATGTTGCCGCAGATACATACCGGAATAAACGGCAGTGTCAGACACTGGATCTGCAACGCATAAAATGCGATCTCATAGGCATCCATATCCGTAAGGAATTCCAGCAACAGCTCTCTGCGGAACACATACACCACACCTGCAAACACTGCCATGGTCACCAGACTGGCACACAATGTGAACCAGAACGCTTTCTTCACACGGGAATACTTCTTTGCCCCGTAATTGAAGGACGATACCGGCTGGAATCCCTGGCCGATGCCCAGTGCCACACTAAATACAAAATTGAAAATACGGGACACCACGCTCATGGCAGCAATGGCAATATCTCCGTAGACAGCTGCCTGTGCATTCAACACCATGGTGGACACGCTGGCCAGTCCCTGCCGCATCATACTGGGGAAGCCTGCTGTAAGAATATTCTTATGCACGGCAAATTCCCAGGTAAAATATTTCGGTGTCAGGCTGCTCTGGGTCTTTCCACGCAGGAAAAAGAATAACAGGATTCCAAAGGATATGTACTGGGAGATCATAGTGGAAAGCGCCGCTCCCCGGATGCCAAGATTTAAGCCCCACATAAGGATGGCATCTCCCGCCATATTTAAGATACCGCCGGAGACCAGTCCCACCATCGCAAGATTGGCATAGCCTTCATACCGGAGCACATTGTTCATCACACAGCTGGATGCCATTGCCGGTGCCGACACCAGAATATAGAAAGCATAGATTCTCGCATAGGGAAGGATAGTCTCCGTACTTCCAAGCAATCTGCACAATCCGTTCAGATCCAAAATACCGATAATTGCGATCAACACTCCGGCTCCTGCCGCCAGATAAAATCCCGTTGCGGAAAAAGCTTTTGCCCTCTCCTTTTCATGGGCTCCCAACAATCTGCTGATATTACTTCCTGCCCCGTGACCGAACATGAAGCCGAACGCCTGAATAATTGCCATCAAGCCAAACACCACGCCTACCGCTCCGGTGGCACTGGTGCCTAACTGGCTTACGAACCAGGTATCCACCATATTATACAGATTCGTGATCAGCATACTGATGGTAGTCGGCAGTCCCAGTTCCAGGACCAACCGTGCTACCGGTTCCTCGGTGAGCCGTTTATATTGTTTCTCCTCTTTTGACAATGTTGTATCACTCATATCACATAGCTCCTATATCATTACCACAGTTTCCATTCGGTTCTCTCTATGGTTTTACACTATTCTATGCCACAGTAATCCGCAGGCTGCTTCTGCCCGGTTTGAAATCATAATCCGTACCCATTCATCGTATCCCCAAAATAGCGTCTGTCCGTTCGGACACGACGCTATTATAGAAGATTCTTTTAAAAAATGTAAGCCCTTTCAAAATTTTTTCCTGAAATTTAATAATTGACCTTTTACAGTTTCTCACTAAAATAGCTCTTATAGCCCTCCCCGAAGATCTCCGTGGCACTGGTGACGATCATAAATGCCAGGGGATCCTCTTCCTTTACGATCTCTTCCGCCTTGGGAGAAATGTTTTTCTTCATGGCACACATGATGACGCTCTTCTCCTTGCCGCTGTAGGCACCGCTGCCCTGTACATAAGTTACACCAATGTCCAGTTCCTCCAAAAGTCTCCCTGCGATTTTTTCCGCATGGTCGCTGATAATATAGATCAGCTTCGCCTCATCACGACCGTACAATACCACATCCAGCACCACTGATGTGATAATGACCACGATACCGGCATACAATGCCTTGTCAATGTTCCGGAATACAAACGCCGATGCTATGACGATAACCACATCTGTCAGGAAAAACAATGCTCCTGTCTTGAGGTACGGGAACTTTAGTCGCAGCAGCTTGATAATAATATCTGTTCCTCCCGTAGTGGATCCGGCCTTGAACACCCAGCCCATGGATACTGCCATCAGGGCACTTCCGGTCAGAGAAGCAAGCAAAGGATCTGTGGTCACTGCTCCTACCGGTGTCAGCAGGTTCGTAAACAGAGAGGTCATTGCCGTACAATAGATTGTAGACAGAATAAACCGCAGTCCGAATTTCCAGATACCGATCAAAAGGATCGGTATATTGATGAGCAGCATCCAGGTACCGGTCTCAATGCCGAACAGACGATTTAAGATAATAGCGATACCGGTGATTCCACCGGGTGCCAGGGAGTTCGGATCCAAAAATAAGCTGACGGATACCGCATAGACAAAGGATGCCACCGTGATCATCACATAATCCCAGAGCATCTGTAAGGGTGTCTTTTTGTCCAGTCTCTGTATTTCCAGTTCTTTTTCTGTCTTCTTTGCCATAACTTTTTTCTCCATTCCATACAAAAGCCGCATATCTATAATATGCGGCTTTTATCGGTGATACATTCACTTCTTTTCAAATCTTAAAACTTAGATATTGGTTCTTACCACTTTGGGCTGATAGCCTTCTTTTTCCAGAGCGGCAATGATCTCATTCTTATGCTCGGTGCCGAATGCTTCCAGTGTGATACGCAGCTCCACAGCAGCACTGCGGTTGATGGATACAAACTGGTTGTGCTCCAGCTTGATGACATTACCGTTGACTCCGGCAATAATACCGGATACTCTGCACAGCTCACCGGGCTTGTCGGGAAGCAGTACGGATACGGTGAAGATACGGTCTCTTAAGATCAGGCCCTGCTGTACTACGGAAGACATGGTGATGACATCCATGTTACCGCCACTCAGGATAGATACAATACGCTTATCCTTCACATTTAACTGCTTTAAGGCTGCTACCGTCAGCAGACCGGAATTCTCCACGATCATCTTGTGATTCTCTACCATATCCAGAAAAGCTACTACCAGATCCTCATCCTCTACGGTGATCACATCGTCCAGATTCTTCTGTAAGTACGGGAAGATCTTGCTGCCAGGAGTCTTTACCGCGGTACCGTCTGCGATGGTGTTGACCTTGGGCAATGTGGTAACCTTGCCGTTCTTTAAGGATACCTGCATGCAGTTAGCTCCCGCAGGTTCTACACCGATGACCTTGATCTTCGGGTTCAGCAGTTTTGCCAGTGTGGAGACACCGGTTGCCAGTCCACCGCCACCGATAGGAACCAGAATATAATCTACCAGCGGAAGCTCCTTGAATATCTCCATGGCAATGGTACCCTGACCGGTCGCCACAGTCAGATCATCAAACGGATGAATGAAGGTATATCCGTGCTCTTCTGCCAGCTCATATGCCTTTGCGCAGGCCTCATCATAGACATCGCCATGCAGTACTACCTCTGCTCCATAGCCTCTGGTACGGTTTACCTTGATCAGAGGTGTCGTGGTGGGCATTACGATGGTTGCCTTGCTTCCATAGCATTTTGCCGCATAAGCCACGCCCTGGGCATGGTTGCCTGCAGAGGCGGTGATCAGTCCCTTGGCGCGCTCTTCATCGGTCAGAGTGCTCATTTTGTAATAAGCGCCTCTTAACTTGTAAGCTCCGGTAAACTGTAAGTTCTCGGGCTTTAAGTATACGCGGTTGCCGGTCTGGGCACTGAAATAATCACTGTATACCAGTTTGGTCTCTAAAGTAACTTTTTTAACGATCTCACTTGCTTCTTCAAATTTCTCTAAAGTCAACATTTCTTCCTGCATTTTTCTTCCCATGCCTTTCTGTCACACTTTCTTTGGTCTGCCTGTTTATTATTCTTCCGCGTCTGTCTCTCCAGCTTCTTCCTCCGGCAGACGCAGTTCTCCGATGTCATCCATATTCACATCAAACAACGCATTTACAAATTCATCGGAATTGAATTTCTGGAGATCCTCGATGGATTCTCCCACACCGATATATTTTACCGGAACCTTCAGTTCGGACTGGATGGCCACAGCGATACCGCCCTTGGCCGTTCCGTCCATTTTGGTCAGGATGATACCCGTAAGATCCGCCACCTCACCGAATTCTCTTGCCTGCACCAGAGCATTCTGTCCCGTGGTGCCGTCCAGCACGATCAGATTCTCTCTGTGGGCATTGGGGAATTCCTTGTCGATGATACGGTTCATCTTACGAAGTTCTTCCATCAGGTTCTTTTTATTGTGCAGTCTGCCGGCGGTATCTACAAGAAGCACATCCACGCCTCGTGCCTTCGCCGCATTCACGGCATCAAACACCACGCTGGCGGGATCCGCACCTTCTTTTCCGCCGATCATGGGAACATCCGCCCGGGATGCCCACTCTGCCAGCTGGTCTCCTGCTGCGGCACGGAAAGTATCCGCTGCGGCAATAAGGACTTTCCTGCCCTCATCCTTTAATTTACCGGCCAGCTTGCCGACGGAAGTGGTCTTCCCCACACCGTTGACACCGATGACCATGATCACGGACTGTTCCTTCTCAAAATCATAGGCAGTCTCATCCACCTGCATCTGCTCCTTGATACTTTCAATCAGAAGCTGTTTGCATTCGGAAGGTTCCTTGATATGTTTTTCCTTCACCTGCTGTTTCAGTCTCTCCACGATAGCGGTGGTGGCATTCACACCGATATCTCCCATAATCAGGATTTCTTCCAGTTCTTCGTAGAAATCATCATCAATGGCGGAAAAACCGCTGAAGACCGAATCGATTCCCCGGACAATGTTATCACGGGTCTTGGTCAGTCCTTCTTTCAGTCTCGCAAAAAAGCCTTTCTTTTCCTCACTCATCCCATTTCCTCCAATCAGCATTCTATCCAGAAAAACGCTTGCGTTTTTCTTGTATGAAACTTAGAACTTCTTCACGAAAGAGCCTTTGCTCTGAGTGATTAGAAGTTCTTTTCATACTCTAATCGTCCAGGTCCTTGTCAATGAGGTTGACGCTGACTAAGGTAGATACGCCCTTCTCCTGCATGGTGATACCATACAATCTATCCACCTGTTCCATCGTACCGCGTCTGTGGGTAATGACAATGAACTGGGTGTTCTTGGTCAGCTTATGTAAATACTTTGCAAAACGTCCTACATTGGAGTCATCCAGTGCGGCCTCGATCTCGTCTAACAGACAGAACGGAGACGGCTTCAGGTTCTGAATTGCGAACAGTAGGGAAATGGCGGATAATGCCTTCTCTCCACCGGAGAGCTGCATCATGTTCTGCAGCTTCTTTCCGGGGGGCTGTGCGATGATGCGGATGCCTGCCTCCAGAATATCCTCATCCTCCATCAGTTCCAGTGTTCCCTTACCACCACCGAAGAGTTCCTTGAATACCTTATCGAACTCTCTGCTGATTTCTGCAAATTTCTCCGTGAACTGTTTACGCATGGCGGTATCCAGTTCTTCGATGATGCCTTCCAGCGTCTTCTCCGCTTCCACCAGATCATCATGCTGGGTCTTCATAAAGGTATAACGCTCCATCAGATTCCTGTAATCCTCAATGGCGTTGACATTGACATTACCTAACTTCCGGATCTCATCTTTCAGACCGCTGATCTCACGCTTCATGGCGGGCAGATCATTCATCTCTTCATTGCGAAGGCCTGCCGCATCACTCAGGGTAATCTCATACTCATCCCACATGTAATTGATCTGGCCTTCGATATTGTCTTCCAGCTTTTTCTTCTGTTCACTCAGACGATAGACTTCTTTGTCCAGAGCATTCATGCGCTCTGACATTTCTTCTCTGCTCTGGAAGAAGCCTTTCTGCTTTGCAGACAATTCTTCTTTCTTTGCAATATCCTCGTCCAGCTTTTTCTTGGAAGCATCCTGATTCTCATGGGAAGCCGCGATGGTCTTCTCAATCTCCAGGATATTGTTCTTCTTGCGTTCCACTTCCTGCGCATTTTCCGTCAGAGCTTCTAAAATCTCATTAAGCTCTGCCTGTGCACGCTCCAGTTCGCCGCCTATACGGTCTACATTGGCCTGTTTGTAATCCAGAGCCTGACGCATCTTCTCGACTTTTACTTCCCATTCTCCGGCATGGGCGGAAGCTTCACTCTCTTCCAGTCTGCAGCCTTCCAGTTCCTTCTGGAAGACAAGAATCTGTTCCTGAGTGGTTTTCTCCAGTTCTTCACTTGCAGCCAGTTCCTGTACGATTGATTCCTTGCTGGAACGGATCTCGAAGATCTTGGTCTCAATCTCCTGTTCCTCCAGCTTCAGGGACTGTGCACTCTCTGCCTCTTCTTCCATACGTTCTCTGGCCTGGGAAATATTTAATCTTGCGGTATTCTGCTCAATGGACTTGCGCTGCATCTCGGTCTTCAATGCTTCCAGATCCATACGCAGCTTATTTCGTTTGCTCTTGGTGTCTTCAATCTTCTGGTTATAGGTCTTGATGTCATCGGAGAGTTTTTTCACCTTTTTCTCCAGTTCATCCATCTCACGACGTCTTCCCAGGAGATTACTGTTATTCTTAAATGCACCGCCGCTGATGGCACCGCCGGGAACTAAGAGTTCGCCTTCCAATGTGACCATACGGATGCCGTAATCGAATTTTCTTGCGATCTTCACGGCATTGTCCACGTTGTCTACGACCACGATACGTCCCAGCATGGCCTTGGCCACATTGCGGTATTCTTTTTCCGTATTTACCAGTTCATCCGCCATACCGATGACACCTTTTTCCTTCAGGGCCTCGGGATTTTTGAATTCCTGAGGTTTGGTAATACTGGTCAGGGGAAGGAATGTGGCTCTTCCGAGGCGGTTCTGCTTTAAGAATCCGATCATATGCTTGGCGGTCTCTTCGTTATCCGTTACGATATTCTGAATATTACCACCCAGAGCGGTCTCGATGGCGGTCTCATATTTGGCTTCTACCTGAATAATATCCGCTACAACACCGATGATACCTTTTTCTTTTTCCTTCTGCTCCATGACCTTCTTGACGCTGCCACCGTAGCCGTCATACCGCTCGGTGATATTGGTCAGGGCTTCCAGTTTGGACTGCTCCTGATGGAAACGGTTCTGTGTCTCCCGCAGCTTCGCATCTAAGCCTGTGAGATTCTCACGGATATTGCCCAGCTCCAGTTCGGATGCTGCTTCCTGTTCGGTCATCTGCCGCAGTTCTTCGGTCACAGTCTCGAAGGTCTCTTCCAGCTTCTTGATTGTCTCTTCTCTGGCAGCCTCATCGGATTTGGCACGAAGCAGTCTGGAATTCAACTCTGCCTTGCGGATATTGATCTGCTCCATCATAGTATCGAAACGTCCCATCTTGGACTTGATGGTAGCCCGCTGGTTCAGCTCGCCGATGATGGTATTTTTCCCGGCCTCAATATTATTATTGAGTTCGGTGATCTTGTTCTGGATAGCTTCCAGATCAGCCTTTGCTTTTGCCGCAGCTTCTGCAATCTCCTGCACCTGGGTATCCGTATCCTTTTTATCGGTTAAGATATCCTGCTTTTCCTGCTCTTTGCCGGCAATCTCCTCTTCCAGGGCTGCCTTACGATTGTTCAGATGGTTCTCACTGCCGTGTGCGGAATTGATCTGCTCCTTTAAGACATTGATCTCACCCTCTAACTTACCGCGCATCAGACCGGTATCCGTCAGTTGTTCCCTGGCGGCTTCGATAGCGGTATCCAGACTCTCAATCTCCTGCTGGATCCGTTCGTATTCTTCCTTGATACCCTCATATTTTTCACCGGTCTCAACAAGTTCCGTGCTTGCCAGATTGTATTTTTCTTCTGCGGAAGCAAGCTGTTCTCTCAGTCTCTTATTTTCCAATAAGAACACGTTGATATCTAGGGATTTCAACTCTTCCTTTTTTCTCAGATAGACCTTTGCCACCTCGGACTGCTTCTCCAGAGGTCCTACCTGCTTTTCCAGTTCGGACAGAATATCATTCACACGCACCAGATTCTGTTTTTCGTTCTCCAGCTTTGTCTGGGCCGCTGCTTTCCTGCGTTTAAATTTCACGATACCGGCAGCCTCATCGAACAGTTCACGCCGTTCCTCGGGCTTACCGCTTAAGATCTTGTCGATCTGGCCCTGTCCGATAATGGAATAGCCCTCCTTACCGATACCGGTATCATAGAACAGCTCATTGACATCCTTTAATCTGCAGGGAGTACCATTGATCAGATATTCACTTTCTCCGGAACGGTAGATCCGTCTCGCCACTGTAACTTCGTCATAGTCGATCGCCAGCTGGTGATCGCTGTTGTCCAGAGTAATGGCAACATAAGCATAGCTCAACGGCTTTCTGGTCTCTGTTCCCGAGAAAATAACATCCTGCATACTGGCACCACGCAGCTGTTTGATGCGTTGTTCTCCCAGCACCCATCTTACCGCGTCCGCAACGTTACTCTTACCGCTACCGTTAGGTCCTACGATACCGGTGATTCCGTTGTGGAACTGAAATACGATCTTATTGGCAAATGATTTGAACCCGTGGATCTCAATACTTTTTAAATACATATCCTCTATCCCTCAATAGCAGAAGCGCCTCATAAGCTGCCTGCTGTTCTGCCGCTTTTTTTGTTCTTCCCTGCCCACGGCCAAGGCATTCTCCCTCCATGTCGATCTCTACCACGAAGGTTTTGTCGTGTTCCGGTCCGCTCTCCTCTAACAGCCGGTACTCGAACTCTTTTTTGAGTTTTCCTTGGATCAATTCCTGGAGATTGCTCTTACTGTCATAGAAAAGACGCTTGTCCTCTAAATCCGACAGAATAAAGCGGTCAATAAAAGCCTTGGCAGGCTGCATGCCACCATCCAGATAAATGGCACCGATCATAGCTTCCATACCGTCAGAGGTGATGCTGTCTCTGCGTCTGCCGCCGGTATTCTCTTCGCCTTTACCCAAAAGCATAAACTGTCCCAGCTCCAGGTCTCTGGCACAGAATGCCAGGGAAGGCTCGCACACCATGGAGGCGCGCATCTTGGTCAGCTCGCCCTCCGGAACATCCGGGTGTTCCCGAAACAGGAAGTCGCTGGATACCAGCTCCAGTACGGCATCTCCCAGGAATTCGATGCGCTCATAGTTCTCTGTCTTGTTGATCTTTTGTTCATTGGTATAGGAGCTGTGGGTCAGAGCCTGCTTCAGCAATGCTTTGTTGTGAAAGCAATAGCCGATGCGCTGCTCCAGCACGTCCATTGTATAACCATCAAACATTTTCTTGTCCTCACTATATTCCGTAGTCCCGGCTATGGTAAGAAACGCGGCACGCTCGTACTTTAGTACGATGCACTCATGTCGCAGAGCGTAACGGTACATAGGCGTGGAAAATACCCACGCAATGCGTCCCTTGGGACGCTATGGTACCTGTCTCTTATACACATCTGACGCTGCCG
>ERZ1027181.899-NODE-899-length-14479-cov-4.162784_pt1 | contig 14479 bp, 26 predicted proteins | sample MGYA00519247_ERZ1027181 | MGnify/ENA primary metagenome ERZ1027181 (study PRJEB26926, sample SAMN06164415) | human gut metagenome | biome: ENVO:00009003; feature: ENVO:2100002; material: ENVO:00002003 | host: Homo sapiens | place: USA | collected 2012 ...
TATGCGCCCTGCCGGTGCGCGAAATCTGCGGGGGGGGGGTGCGCTTGTTTCATGTGGGCGACATTCCCCAATATCGCGGAGGCCATCAAGGTCATGGAGGCGTGGGGCTTTACATACAAAACCGCAGCTTTCGTGTGGGTCAAAAAGAACCGGAAGAACGGCGGCAATTTCATGGGCATGGGCGCCTATACCCGCGCAAACGCGGAGGTTTGCCTGCTGGGCGTCACGCCGGGCTTTAAGGCCAAGACGCAGATCCGCGCCCACAATGTCCACCAGATTATAGAAGCCCCGTTCGAGGGGCACAGCAAGAAGCCGGACGAAACCCGCCGGCGGATCGTGGAACTGCTGGGCGACGTGCCCAGGCTGGAAATGTTCGCCCGCCAGAGGGCTGACGGCTGGGACGCCTGGGGCAACGAAGCCCCGGAAGCATAGGAGGAACGGCAAATGTCTGATTTTTTAGAAAGAAACGGGCTGCAAACCGTGGCCCAACATTTCAAGGATCTGTTTCTGGCCAGCGTCCACCGCGACGGTGCGGAGGAACTGCTGGAGCGCCTGGAGAATGAAACGGACTTTTTCGAGGCCCCGGCGGGAGCCAAGCACCACGGCGCTTTCCCCGGTGGCCTGGTTATTCACAGCCTGAACGTTTACCGCCGTCTGCGGGAAATCACGATCCGCGACCTGACGCCCAAGGACGCGCTGGGGCCTGCCCCCATCTCCGAGCGGGAGGAGGAAACCGTGGCGATCCTGGGGCTGCTGCATGATGTGTGTAAGGCAGGCGTGTACCACATTGAAAGAAAACGCCGCAGGAACCCGGAAACGGGTGTGTGGGAGGACTACCTGGGTTATACGTTCCGGGATCCCCTCCCCCTGGGGCACGGAGAAAAGAGCCTGTACCAGATCGCCCGGTTTATCCGGCTGGAGGATCACGAAGCCCTGGCAATCCGCTGGCACATGGGAGCCTATGACACGGCGGCCCGCACAGACCTGCGGGACCTGTCCGCGGCCATGGACGCAACGCCATGGGTGTGGCGGCTGCATGAGGCTGATATGTGCGCCGCCCATATTGACGAAAGGGGCACGGACGAATGACAAAGCTGTTATGTTTGCCCTGCGCCATCGATCTGGAGGCCAGGGGTAAGACTGTAAAACCCGTCGCGCAGAGGTGTGAGAAAATCACCTGTTCGGAGTGCGGACGCCGCCGGTTCGGTATCACCTATGAGGTGACCGGGCGGGCCACCAGAAAAAAGGAGGTAACGAAGAAATGAGCCAGAAAGGCGAAAAATACGCCCGCCGCATGGAGCGGCGCGTGGACAAGCTGGAGCAGGACGTGGCGGCCATCACCACCGAGCAGACCACCCAGGGGGTGCGGATCTCTGCCGTGGAGGACGATCTGGCCGTTTACCGGGCGGCGGTGTCCGCCCGTGAGTTGAAACAGGCCGCGGCGGAGATCAAGGCGGCCAAGGAGCGAAGAACCGCCCGCGCGGCGGAGCGGGAGCGCAAAGCCCGCCGGCGCAATAAGGTTCTGGCCTTTATCGCCCTGGCGCTGTTCGTTGCCGTCTGCGTGGTCATGGTGGCCAAGGCGTACAGCGAGGAACCGGCGGCGGAACCTGCCGCGCCGGAAGCGTCGGCGGCCCCGGCGGCAATCCTGCCCACGGAATTGCTGTTCACCGCGGCGGCGGAGGAGGAATACATGGAGGATCCGCAGGAAGCGGAAAAGATCGAGGAGGCGCTGCTGGCGCAGGGTTATTTCTCCCTGGCGGTTCCTATGCCCTACGAATGGCAGGACTACATGAGGACGTACTGCGAGGAATACGGCTGCCCCTATCCTCTGGCCCTGGCGGTGGCACAGACGGAAAGCAATTTCGACATGGACGCCGTGGGCGCTTCTGGTGAGGTGGGGATCATGCAGTTAAACCCAGGCCCCGGCGGTTCCTACCATGCGGAGATCCAGGAGGCCACGGGGCTGGATCCCACCACCGCCTCCGGGAATATCGCGGGCGGCTGCTACAAGCTGGGCCTGTATCTGGCCAAATATGGCAGCGTCGAAAAGGCCGCCATGGCCTACAACATGGGCGAGGGCGGCGCGAGAAGCGCATGGGCCGGCGGGATTACCTCCACCAACTACTCCAAGGCAGTCAAGGAGGCCATGGAAACATGGGAATGTACGGTGAACGCCTGGGGCGGGGTGTAACCCGCGAAGCGGATCGGGCATACCACGCCGCCGCAAAGGAGCGATCACGGCGGGAACGCTGGCAGGCTGGTGGCTGCGCCAGAGTGGTAAGCCAGAAACATGGCACCGTCGTGGTGCCGCATGGGTCCAACTTTGCCGCCCTGCTGAACGCGGCGGAGGTTTGGGGCTGTGACTGGACAGAAATACGGGACGCAGAGGTGTGGAGAGCTGGCGCGGAGGACAAGCCGGTGCCCATGCCGCACATTATATAAAGGAGGATTTCAAAAAATGCTTATCAGCGAAAAGGGGCTGGTGAGAGCCATAAAGCGGGCCTATAAAAATAGCGGCTATGTCGTAATGAACACAGGCGACGCCGTGGCCATTTACACAGAAAACTGGTTTGTTCTGGCCAACCGCGCCCTGCTGCCGCGCAAGGTGCTGGCCACCATCGTGGAACACATGGGCGTGATCCAGGAAAGAGGTATGCCCACGTCGATCATTAAGGACACGGAGCCGCAGCTGGTTATGAGAGAAACGGCGGCGGACGATATGGACCACTGGCGCGGCGGCACCCGCGGCGAGGAGGTCACCATGGTGCCGGTGATTATGCAGGGGTATCAAATCTACCAGCCGCGCGGCGGCGGTGCCTGCTGGGGCGTCCCCCTGTATCTTATGGAAATGATCGAGCGGGATCCGGCAGAGCATAACGGCGCGGACGTGATCGACGATGACCGCCTGCTGTGGGAGGCCGACGGTGAGGCCGTCGTGATTACTGGAATACGGAAAGCCTGTTCCGGCTGGGCAAAGGAATGGGAGCGGGCCGTGTGGAACGCCCTGGAGGGTGTGGACCTCCACAAAGAGGAGGCCGGGCGGTGAATAACTTTGAAAGGATCACGGCCTCCCCGGAGGCCCTGGGGGATTTCCTGGGCGCCCTCCCTATCCTGTCCGGCCCGTGGGACGACGATTTCCACCGGGTATTTTGTGACAGCTGCGACGCGGAGAACTGCGACGCTGAAAACTGCGCCCACCAAGCTGAACGGAATAGCCCTACCTGGTGGCTGAAACGGGCATACACCGGCAGCGGCCCGGTTAAGACCGACAGCACGAACCCATATAAGCGGCAGGCCGCAGACCTCCGCCTGGAGGCCATGCACCAGCGGGACCGTTTTGGCCGGAACCTCCTGGCCACGGAACTGGAGGAAGCGGCGGCCACCATTGAGGCCCTGGCGGCGAAATTGGAGGCGAAAGAATGAAAATACTGATCGGCGGAAGCCACTGCACACATTGGAGTATCGCGCAGACGAAGAACCGCGAAACCGAAGCCAGCGGCATAGGCTGGGAACTGTTCTTGAATTACCGTATTGCACGGGATAAGTACCAGCCGGATTTTTTCCTGTACGAAAACAATAAAAGTATGTCGCCCGCTATCCGGGCACAGATCACGGCGGAATTAGGCGTGGAGCCTGTCCTAATTAACAGCGCCCTGGTGAGCGCACAAAACCGCCAGCGCCTGTATTGGGCGGGCAAACGGAACGAGGACGGCACATACAGCCAGGTGGCGGTGGAGCAGCCGGTGGACCGTGGAACCTCCTGCGCGACATTCTGGAAAGTGGTGTCTGCTGGAAAGAAAAAGGGTATGCCCTGCTGTCCACAACTGGCGGAACCACGGCGGACGACATGGTTTCCAGACACCAGCGGAATGGCGCTGCGGAACCTGTACGAATTGGCGAAATTGAGAGCGCAGCGGCGGAAACCAGATTTGACACCAGTAAGCAGTACAAAGTCTATTCCCCTGACGGAAAAGCCACGGCATTATGCGGGAACGGCGGTGGCGCTGGAGCAAAAACCGGGCTTTATGCCGTACCTGTGCCGGAGCCTGTAAACGAAACCGTGGACGGGAAAGCCCAATGCCTGCGGGCTACCTACTACAAAGACGGGATCCGCAACCTGGTGGGAAATACTGTGGATCGCAAAACCTGTGTGGCCATTCCTGTCCCTGTGGCTGGGCGCGTCGTGGGGCGCAGGATCAACGAGCAGGGGCACCGCGACGATTACAACGAGGAGATCGAGCGGATCCAGCGTTTCGAGGTAAACGAGGATCCGAACAAAACAAATTGCCTGTCAACCGTGGAAAAAGACAATATGATCGCCGTCCCCGTCCGCGTCGGCGCCATGCCGAACAAGGACGGCGAACTGGGCACCAGCCAAAGCCGCCGCATTTACAGCACCGACGGCAAGAGCGTTTCCCTGCAGGCAAGGCCAAACGGCGGCGGTGCCGACGGCGCGGCCACCGGCCTGTATGCCGTGCCTGCGGCAGTTGAGTACAACCCGCTGCATAGTTGCGACGTTGTGGTTACAGATCAGAATATCCGCTGTACCTACAAAGACGGCAGCGGCACCGCACAAGGGTACACCGTAACATTTGATGATGTGAAATCGCCGTCTGTTATCGCAGGCCACGCACACAAGATGAAAGTGATTGAGCGAGTAACGGACAAAAAGCAAAGGCCGGTTTACGAGGTTCGCGGCGGGCGGATCACCATCAAAGGAAAGACATACCCCATTAAACTGGCAGACGGATTTTACATCATTCGCAAGCTGACCGTGACGGAATGTAAACGCCTCCAGACCGTGCCGGACACATACGCCTTTCCCGTCAGCGACACCCAGGCGTATAAAATGCTGGGCAACGGCTGGACCGTGGACGTGATTGCCCACATTATGAGCCATTTTACCGGGCTGAGGTCGGAGCCGGTGGAAGTGCTGTCCATGTACGATGGCATGAGCTGTGGGCATATCGCCCTGGACAAGCTGGGCGTAGAGATCGCCAGCTACCACGCCACAGAGATCGACAAGTTCGCCATTCAGACCACGCAGGCGAATTTCCCTGATGTGGTGCAGCTCGGAGACGCCTTTCAGGTCCGGGAAGATGGCTGGACCTACGCAGGACTTACCGGCGGGACCCCGGAGGCGGCGGAATGAAGCGCACCGTGAAGGCGGATTACTCCCGCACGTGCGAGGGCTGCCGCTTCCTCATTACGGAGCCGTGGCTAAAAGATATTCCGTCCTTCCGCTGCGGCGCAGATGGAAGATGCAAGGGGTACATCGTCGGAATTGAACGGCTCCTGCCCTACATTCCGGCTTGGTGCCCGCAGATGGACCAGAATTGAAAAGGAGGCGCACATGAAAAAGGCCGTGCTTATCAGCATCCGCCCGGAGTGGTGTCAAAAGATCGCATCCGGCGAAAAGACCATCGAGGTCAGAAAGAACCGGCCCAAGCTGGCCCCGCCCTTCAAGTGCTATATCTACTGCACACGAGATAAGCACCTCGCATTTATGCAGAACCAGACGGGCGCAAACCTGATAGCCTGCATGGACGCGGAGACGGCAATCCCGGTCGGCGGCTTCATGGGGAACGGAAAAATCATCGGCGAGTTTATGTGCAAGGGCTTTATCCCATTCAGCAACGGTCGCCCGTGCTTTGTGGCAGGGACGCCGGAGGAGATCGAGCGGATGGCCTGTCTGACGCGCAAAGAAATATGGGAGTACGCGCCGCAAGGCAATCCCATCGGCTGGCGTATCACCGATTTGGCGATTTACGACGCGCCGCGTGAGCTGAGTGAGTTTACTGGACTTCGGACAGAAGAAAACGGCTTTGAACTGCGGACGCTTGAACGCCCGCCGCAAAGCTGGTGCTATGTGGAGGAACGCCATGACTTATGAACGAGCTGCTGAGATTTTGGACCCGGAGCACCGGGAGACATACGAGAGCCTTGAGATCGTGAATGAGGCTTGCCGGATGGGCCGGGAGGCTCTGTTCCGGCGAATGCCAGGATTGCCGTACCCGGACGGGGACGAAAGCATACTGGCCTGCCCGAACTGTGAGAGCGGCGAATATCTCTACAACGAGGACGGGAACCGCTGCTGTTTCTGCGGCTGGTGCGGACAGGCCATCGACTGGAACGCGGAGACATTCAAGGCGGCAGGCCAGATGAAGCCCGTGCTGAAATATCCGGGGAGCAAATGGCGGCTGGCGGAATGGATTGTATCCCTCATGCCGCCGCACAAGAGCTATCTGGAACCGTTCTTCGGGAGCGGGGCCGTATTCTTCAAAAAGCCGCCGAGCCGTATCGAGACCATCAACGACCTGGACGGCGAGATCATCAACCTGTTCCGCTGTATCCGGGAACAGCCGGAGGAGCTGATGCGGGCCGTGGCCTGCACGCCGTACAGCCGGGGCGAGTATGAACAGGCGTGGGACCATTTCAAGGCGGGAGGACAGGCCCGACCGGACGGCATCGAAGCCGCCCGGCTGACGCTGGTACGCTACTGGCAGGCCCACGGGAGCACCGTTGTTTACAAGGGCGGTTGGAAAAATGACCGTGCCGGGCGCGAGTACGCCTACGATGTGCGCTACTGGCGGCAGCTCCCGGAGCGTATCGCCGCCGTGGCGGAACGCCTGAAAGATGCGCAGATCGAGCAGTCCCCAGCGGTCGATGTGATCAGGCGCTTCTGTCACCCGGATGTGCTGATTTACGCGGACCCGCCTTATATGCTGCATACGCGCAAGGGCAAGCAATACATCGTGGAGATGGCGGAGGAGGCCCAGCACATCGAGCTTCTGGACGCATTGAAGGAGCATCCGGGGCCGGTCATTTTGTCCGGCTATGACAACGACCTGTACAACGAACACCTGCAGGGGTGGAAAAAGCTGCACCGGCGGGCGCAGGCGGAAGGCGGCGCGGTAAGAACGGAAACGGTGTGGCTGAATTACGTACCGGAAACGGGAGGAAAAGCGTATGAAACTGTGTGATAGGTGCCGGGTATCCGGCTGCCTGCTGACCTACGGCGGGAAAGCCTGCCGGGAGGCCAGAAAGCAGGAGTGCCCGGACGTGGTGTTCACCCGTGCGGACAAGATCAGGGAGATGGACGACGAGGAGCTGGCCGTAGTCATTATGTGCCCGCACGACGGGGACGAGGACATCTGTAAGGGGTCGCCGGATGCACAGACGTGCATCAAGTGCTGTCTGGAATGGCTCCGGGAACCGGCGGAGGTGCTGTGATGGACGAGAAAGTGATCTATTCGTGCGTGGACCAAGAGCACAACACCTGGAACTGCCGGGGATGCGGGTACATCGAGACCTTCGAGGCGGACGGGCCGGTGGAAAACGGCTGGAACTTCTGCCCTGGCTGCGGCCATGAGATCGAGGTGGAAGCGGTCAGCCCGTGTCCCTTCGACAACGGGAACTGTATGTGCCAGTTTTGCGAGGCTCAGTGCAACAACGGTCTGAACTGCTCGGACTGCCGCTGCGAGGGAAAACCTGTGCACGACATCCACCTCTGCACGGGCTTCGTCGGAGACATCACCCAGTACATTCGGAACTGGATGCGCCATCACGGCGGGAAGGCTGATACCTGAGCGCGTGAGCGGCACATACCTATATAAATTAAAGGAGGACAAGCACATGAGCGAATTGACGCTGCGATTTGGGGAGGCCCGGCTGCACGTGGAGGGCGACGCCGATCTGGTGGCGCGCGAGCGAGCGGCGTTCCTGGAACACCTGGGCCGACTGGACCGCCAGAGCGAGAAGGCCGGTGAACTGCTGGCCGTGCTGCTCCGGGCCGGGCGCGCCCCCGAAAAGGCCGAGGAGCCTGTGAGCAAGAAGGCAGAGCCGGAGGAACCGGCGGAGGAAAAGAGTGCGACGCAGGACGACTTATGCAGGCTGCGGAGCATCCACGTCGGCTTCGTCAGCCCGTCCCAGTTGAAGCGGGCGAAGGCCGAGGGCAAGCTGGACCACCTGCTCGCCCAGCGCGACGAGATCGAGGTGCCGCTGGATACCGGCGGGACCGTCACCGTGGTCTGCTGCTACGTGTCGCCCACTTCGGCCCGCTTCGTCTTCAAAGACTGCTGGGACGAGGGCGTGATGAACGACGAGGCGACCAACAAGACCGGGTATTTCAAGAGCAAGGGCCGCAAGCACGTTTTGGAGGACATCTATCCGCACATCGCGGCGGAATGGCGGGAGATCATCGTACCCAGGACCTTCGTGGAGACCATCGAGGGCGAGCGGGTGGAGTATTCGGACCCGCTGTGGCTGCCTTCGGCGACGGACGTGTTCGGCACGCCGGACGGGGCCTGGTGGAACGACGGAGACGACGACTTCCAGCTCCCGGTTTTCACCCGTGAGCGCGACCGCGTGAAGGAGCGCGGCGACAAAGGAACGTATTTCTGGTGGCTCCGCTCCGTGCATGCGAGCTACACGTACTACTTCTGCATTGTGAACACGGGCGGGTCTGCGAACAGCCACTACGCCTACTTTTCGAATGGCTTCGCGCCGGGCTTTGACATCTGATCGGAAATCGAAAAAATCTCCGGTGCGTAAGCGCCGGAGAGCAAAGGAGACAGCCATGGTCACATTCGATATTTGCAAAGGCAATCCGGGCGCGCTGACGTTCGTGATGCTGGCCTATGAGTACAATCCGTATCGCGCCGAGGCAGCGTTCCGGCGTATGCAGAACAACGGCATCACCGGGGACAAGTTGTATATGCTCTGGAATGACTGCTGCGACCGTGATGTGGAGCAGGCATTGGTCAACATGGAGTGCATGAGCATGGAGGAGATCGTGTCCCACATCAACTACGAAGGCGGACGGGGCATCCCCATTCCGAAGAAAGAAAATCTGTGGTGGCTCCGCTCGCCGTATCCGAGCCAGATGGGCGGTGAGCAGATCGACGAGATCGTCCGCATCACAAGAAATCCATATCTGTTCTAAAAAAACATTCTCCCCCGGCGCTCGCTGTGGGAAGCGAAAACCGGGGGAGAAATCTTCAAGATTTTGCTGTGCGTGGGGTCATTTCCTACTACATATTGTACCACAATGCACGGATAAAGTCAAGATAGCGGCCTCGACGCAGGATGCAGAGAGGCGCGCCGCAACGCCGCCGGGAGGCGGCGGACGGGCTTGTAATGGGTATTATCCTTCTTGCGAAAAGCATCGAGGAAGGACCAGGAGACGATGCAAAGGGGTACACGGATGATAAACAGGTCTTTCATACGGGAAAAGGTCGTTCACTGTGGTAAGAACTTCCTTTCACCGGAAATCTATCCGTACAGCGGACAACAGCAGCAGGCGGTCGGACGGAAGCGTGGGAAGAAAGTCAACGTCTCTGCGCCGAAGCAGAAGAACCTCAATGACCGGAGAGCCAAGCGCTATTTCATTCAGCTCGCCAACAGCAATTTCGGCGTGGGTGATCTGGTGGTCCATCTGACCTACGCCCCGGAGTTTCTGCCGAAGAGTGAGGAGGAGGCCGCGAAGATCGTCGCCAAGTATCTGCGCCGGGTAGCATACCTGCGGAAGAAGCGGGGCCTTCCCCCTCTCAAGTATCTGCTTGTGACACAGATCGGACGGAAGAAGGATGGGACCCACCGCATCCACCATCACATTCTGATGAACGGCGGACTGGACCGCGACGAGGTGGAAAACCTGTGGTGGGAGACCAAGGGCACAAAGGAGCGGGAGCCGGTCATGTACGGATGGGCAAACGCTGACCGCCTGAGACCGAACGCAAAGGGCATCGCCAGCATGGCCGGGTACATGGTCCAGGACAGTGCCGGGAAAAAGCACTGGACGCAATCGCAAAATCTGGAAAAGCCGTGGCACCGGGCACCGAATGACCGGAAGTACACGCGCCGCCAGTTGGACAAGATCGCCAAGCTGCCGGAGGACAGCGAGGAGTTCGTGCGTTTTTGGGAAAAGCAGTATCGCGGCTGGGAGCTGGTGGAGTGCGAGAAGTCATTCAACGAGCAAACAGGATGGTATTTCTACCTGACCATGCGGCGAGCGCATATAAAACAGAACGGAGGGCTGAAATGACAGGAGAAGAACAGTTCAAAGAGCTTTACCGGCGGTATATCCACCGGGAGGGCGCGGAGGAGCTTTTGGAATGGATGGAGCGGGAGACGGATTTTTTCACCGCGCCAGCCAGCACAAAGCATCACCTGGCCTACCCCGGCGGACTGGTGGAGCACAGCGTCAACGTGTTCCGGGAGCTGCGGAAGGTCGTGATCGACAACGAGCCGACGATGGAGGCCGTCGCCATCTGTGCGCTGCTCCATGACCTGTGCAAGGCGAATACATACGTGCGGGAGCATCACGCGGGACCGGGCGAGGTCTATTCCTACGTGAAAAAGGACCGCTTCCCCATGGGACACGGGGAAAAGTCTGTCTACCTGATCGCGCGGTTTATGAAGCTGGAAGACGAGGAGGCCCTGGCTATCCGCTGGCACATGGGCGCGTGGGACGACGCCGTGCGCGGCGGGAGCCGTGGCCTGAACGAGGCAATGAAGCTGCACCGCATCGTGTACGAGCTGCACGCGGCGGATATGCGGGCCACGCATATCGTGGAGGCTGGTATGGCATGAAGGGACGACGCGGAGCGCTGGGCCAGTATCACGCCAGCATGAGCAACAACCGGGGCCATGACTTCGAGGAGGCCATCCGTCAGGCGTGCCTTCTGTACGCGAACCAGGGCCGGGCGAAGGTGGAGAAGACGCCGGAACCGTTCCGGGTGCTGGAAAAGCGGGAAGGCGGTATTTTCGTGGGCCGCTTCACCGCACACGCCCAGCCGGACTTTCAGGGCACGTTGGACGGCGGGCGCAGTATCATTTTCGAGGCGAAGTACACCACCACAGACGCCATGAAGCGGGACGTGCTGACGGAAACGCAGATGGAGACCTTGGAACGGCACCACCGCTGCGGCGCGCTGGCGGCGGTGTGCGTGGGCATCCAGGACCGCTTTTTCTTCGTGCCGTGGCCGGTGTGGCGGGACATGAAGGAAGCCTTTGGGCACATGAGCGTTTCGGCGGCGGAGCTGGAAGACTTCCGCGTGCGCTTCACCGGGGCGGTCCTGTTCCTGGACTATGTACACAAGATCGGGGGCCGGTGGATAACCGGGGCCGACTGTGAAATCGAACGATGGAGAAGGAGTAAATAACATGAGCATTTTTGAAATCATCTTTGCGAACTTCTGGACCTGGGCGGGCACGGTCGTCCTGGTGGCGACGCTGCTGGACGGCCTGGCGAACGTGATCGCGGCCATGCGCAAGCCGGAGCGCTCCGTGCGCCGGACCAGCTATTCCGATGGCACCAGCATCGTGCAGATCGACAACGCCACGGCGGCGGATGTGGACCGGGCCGTGCGCGCCATCAACGGAGCGGAGAGCGGGAGGACTGGCCGATGAAGCTGAAAAAGGTCGCGGCGCTGTGCAGCAGCGCAAATGCGTTCTGCCTGTTCGACCGTGTGGACGGCGACGGAGTTGTGACACAGTGGCTTGGGGACGGGTGCTGCGCCTTTCCCCTCCACGGCCTGCCGGTGCTGTCGGAACCGGAGCTTTACCGGATGTTCGACGTGTCGGAGAAGAAGCAGGACAAGATATATTTCAATCACAGTGCGCTGCCGGAGGGGCTGAACGTGGAGGACTGGTGCCGCTCTGAGGTCCGCGCGGAGGATATGGACGTGACGATCTCCTCCGGCGGGAAGGTGCTGATGCCGCTGCGCTTCCCCGGCGGGCTGCTGTTCATCCAGAGCAAATACCTTGGGCCGCTGGAAGACCAGATGGATTTTCTGGAACTCTACGTGCGCCGGTCGGACAGTGGCGGGCGCTATGTGGTGGCAAAGACGGGTATGCTGGTCGCGGGCGTGATCTTCCCGGTGCAGGCCGTGAACGAGGGCTTTTGCGACAAGCTGGAAGAACTGGCGTCGCTGACGCGGCGGGAGCTGGACAGGCATTTGTCCGCGCCGCCGGTGGCTGAGGAGGAAGACAAGGACCAGGAGAACGTCTTCGGAGGCAGCGATGGGGAAACGTAAGCGGCCCATGCCGTCCTTCTACGGAAAGAACATCGCCCAGCACGCCCAGCGGCGATTTTTGGACCGGTGGGAAGCAGAGCACCGGAAGAAAAGCGACCGTATCCTGATCGCGGATGAACTGGATAAAGCGCCGGACCGCACACAGGAGGCCCGGCGGGAGGAATAAGCAACAGAAACGAGGCTGACAGATGCGCGAGAAAAACGTGAAAGAGATCGTCCGGTATTACTACGAGATACCGGAGATGGTGCGCCTGCTCAAGACGGAGCAGCGGGAGCAGGAGAGCTTGTACGACACGCTGAAAGGAACCGGCGGCGACGGGATGCCCGGCGGCGGAGGCCCTGGGAAACCGGTGGAGGCTGCCGTGATACGGCTGGACGAGCGGGGCGTGTATGAGCGCCTGCAGGAGATACACGTGCGGCTGCTGGTTTTGGAGGGCGACGCCGCTGCCGTGCGGGGCTGTTTGGATGGTCTTTCCGGTAAGTACAAAAGCATCCTTCAACTGCGGCACAAATGTCACCATAGCTGGGCGAATATCTCGGTACGCATGGGAGCACCGGACAGCACCGTGCGGAACTGGTACGACAAGGCAGTTTTGTGCCTGGGCGAGGCGCTGGACGAGGTGCCCATGGCGGAGGAGCTTTTGGAGCGTGCTTCACGCGCGCGTACATATTAAGCGCCGAAAAAATCGAGGGCTGGCGGGAGCTGCTTTTTCACCTGACTTTTGGTGAGGGCGGCGGCCCGGCGGCTGTGGGACGAGCTGTTTCAATTTCCTGTGTTTTTCTGTCAGTGAAATCGCGTGCGCAAAGACTGTTTCCGGCGGGAACGAATGGCCCGTGGGAAAACAATTTGCGAATGGCATAAAAAGCACCCCGGCGGGCTGTTGGTCGCAGCCTGTCGGGGTGGCGTTCGTTTTATGGCGGTTTTTGTGATCAAGACCGCCGATTTTGTGATCATGGGCGGCTTATTTGTTATCAGCGGGAGGGTCAAGCGTGAGCGGCTGGCCCTCACGGGTCATGCGCTCAGTGCAGGCTTGGAGCACATACGCCTGGATGCTCTGCCCGGTGGCCTTGGCGGCGGCGCGGATGGCATAGCCGACGGCCTTTTGTGGGCGAAGGCTGATGTAGTCGCATTTGGCGTTGTAGGCGTCATTGTTGCGGCGCTTGCTTTCACGTATGGGCACGGTCATTCCTCCTTTTCGTGGTAGTCCGTCAGGTCGATCATGTTGATCGTCGGCGGCGGGGGCGTGAGCTTGTAGAAATGGCCGTTTTCGTAGTGCTGGTCGGTCACGCCGTCGTACCAGCAAATATCCCCGTGGAGCGCCTGCGCGGCCTCCATGCGGGTTTGTGCCTGCTGCTCGGTCAGGCCGTCGAAGGTGAGGCGCTGGCCGTCGGCGAACTGGGCCACGAGACGGTAAGCGGGGAAAATGTCGGCGTTTTGGTCCATGGGAGCCTCCTTTGGATTTGGGTGCATTATAACACGCTTGCGTGTATAAGTCTATGGGTTATTTTGCGTTGGAGCGGGCTTTGATGGCATCGCGGGCCGCGATCAGCAAGGCTAACTCCTGTCGGTTTTCTGTGCGCTGATGGTTTTGGACATAGTGCTCGGCGGTTTTGCACAGGGCCGCAAGGTTCATGCCTGGGCGGTCCGCTGCTTCCCGCAAGCAGGCCGCCAGGTGAAGAATGTGCTTGCGCTCGATCTCCTGCACGGGTTCGCTTTGTTCGCCCGCGATATATGCGCGGGCCTGAGCATCGTTCAGTTTGGCTTTCATAAGGTCCCCTTCTCCCCGTATGCCCGATAGGACAGGCGCATTTTGTTATCCGGCGTAGGTCAACTGTTCTTTCAGACGCTCGATCTCGTGCTGCCAGGCCGGGGCCATGGGGCTGTCGGGGAAACGGTCAAGCGCTTCGTAAAGCTCGTCGAGGCGGGTGATGATGGCGTTCTCGCTGGGGATGTTCCATTCCATTTTGTGCTCCTCCTGCCCTCGTGACCTCCGGGGCGGGATTTGGCTTGTTATTCTGTCAGGCCAAGGGCGCGGCGGGCGTCGTACATGGCGTTGTCGGTGAGCTTGCGCTGCCAGGCGTTGTACCGGGGAGACCAGCGGAAGCCGCGCTCTTTGAGCTTTTGGCGGGTCTCGTCGTCGGGCTTTTCGTCAAAGAGGATTTGGAGCCGGTCCGCCTCAAGATTGCGGACGATCTCGCCGCCGGGGAACTTTGTGCCGTCGGCGGGCTGCTCGGCGGCTTCGGCGCGCTTGTCCAGCTCGTCGAGGCGGGCCTGGACACGCTTGATCTTGCCGCGAAGGCTGGTCAATTCGTAGTCGGGGACGGGAGACTTTACCCAAGGGCAGCGCTCTTTCGTGTCGGCAAAGCTGGCGGTGAGCTTGGCGGCGGCCTCGGCGGTCAGGCCGGGGAAGCCGTCGAAGGATTTGTGCTTGCGGTAGTAG
>ERZ1027181.900-NODE-900-length-14472-cov-20.585489_pt1 | contig 14472 bp, 7 predicted proteins | sample MGYA00519247_ERZ1027181 | MGnify/ENA primary metagenome ERZ1027181 (study PRJEB26926, sample SAMN06164415) | human gut metagenome | biome: ENVO:00009003; feature: ENVO:2100002; material: ENVO:00002003 | host: Homo sapiens | place: USA | collected 2012 ...
AGGTTCCGCGACGCGGGACCGACCATCAGAAACCCACTGCAAGCTGCGAAGCAGCGCCGCTGTGGGTCGAGCAATCCCCCACACCCTATAGGTTCCGCGACGCGGGACCGACTATCAGAAACCCACTGCAAGCTGCTAAGCAGCGCCGCTGTGGGTCGAGCAATCCCCCACACCCCATAGGTTCCGCGTAGCGGGACCGACCCTCTGAACCCCACTGCAAGCTGCGCCGCTCCGCCGCTGTGGGCTAAGCCAAACTCCCTTGTGTCCGATTCCTTATTACTGCACGAATCGGACAGTAAATATTGTCTGATACTTTGACAAATATAGGATTTATATAGGATTTGTGAGATTTTTACCCTGTCTAAATTTACAAAAACATGAGAAAAACATGTAAAATGTTGCAGAAAAACGTTCAAACGGTAAAAAAAACATAGAAATTTACGATTTGCTTAATTTTTATGCTATATTCACAAATGATTTCCGAAAATTTGATGTACCTTTGCAATGTCCAAAATAAAAAAGGACAATGACGCTAAACACAAAGTCGTAACGACAACACAACGACGACGCTAAACTAAGACGCTTAAACGACGCAAAACTAAAAAACCGACTATCTATAACGTATATAATAAGGTTTAGAAGACGACTTAACACAACAGTACAGCCCCACAACCCCACTTATTACATTAATAGATAAGATACGTATTATCACGGAACATTTAAAAAACGAACTAAATAGAATAATAATATGGCTAAACACGTAACATACAGATTGAGACTGCTCATCGTAGCTATGCTCGTGGCTGTATCGGCTAACGCCCAGCAACTGGGACTCAAGACCAACTTACTCTACTGGGCTACCACAACCCCGAACGTCGGTCTCGAACTTCAGACCGGCAGAAAGCACTCCGTTCAGGCCTTCTATGGCATCAACCCCTGGAAATTCAATGACAATAAGAGCATACGCCACTGGGTGGTACAACCCGAATACCGCTACTGGTTCTGCCAGACGTTCAACGGATGGTTCCTCGGAGCACACGCTATGGGAGGACAGTTCAACGCTGGTGGCATCGAACTGCCGTTCGGAATGTTCAAGGAGTTTAAGGACCATAGATATGAAGGATGGTTCGTAGGAGGCGGTCTGACCGCCGGCTACCAATGGCCGCTCTCAAAGCACTGGAACCTCGAGACTTCTCTCGGATTGGGTTATGACTACATCCACTATAAGAAATTCGAATGTAAGACGTGCGGTAACAAGAAGGGTGAGGGACATCACAATTATGTAGGACCTACAAAGGCAGCCGTGGAGCTGATCTACGTATTCTAAATATAAAAGAAGACAGCCCACTATTCACCACACATTTTCACTAACAATAAGATCCACCATTATGAAATACTACATTATACTATCAGCAGCCCTCGCCATCAGCGCCGTCAACGCGTCGGCACAGACGAAGAGGTCGACCAAGATTCTTGACCGTCAGGTGGCGGTGGAGAACATCAAGGCGACAAGAGCTGACGACCAGTTCTTCGTAGGAATGGACCTCCGCCTTGACTCGCTACGTATGCCTGCCAACAGACGCATCGTCCTTACGCCGGTTATCGAGTCGGGAGAGAACAGCGTGGCTCTGCAGCCAATCGTCATCAACGGCAAGAGACAGAAGGTTATGTACGACAGAAGGGACGCCAAGCAATATCCCGGTGCTTATGACGTGACAAGGAAGAACGGTAAGGAGCAGACGTTCGCTTACCAGACTCAGACCGAGTTTGCCGACTGGATGCGCTCAGCAGACGTCGTAATAAAGGAAGACCTCTGCGGATGCGGAAAGATTGACGACCAGGAGCAGGAGACCGTAAAGAAGATGAGACAGCCCAAGGTGGCGTTCATACAGCCCGTCGCAGTGGAGCAGAAGACATACGAGATGTCAGGAAGAGCGTTTATCGACTTCCCCGTAGATCGCACAGAGTTGCATCCCAACTACCGCAACAACCCGCGAGAGCTGGCGAAGATTGTGGACACCATCAACGTGATAAAGAAGGACGCCAATATGACAATCACCAAGATTGAGATTCATGGCTATGCCTCACCGGAGGCTCCTTACGCCCACAACGAATACCTCGCCACTAACCGTGCCGCTACGCTGAAGAACTACGTGCGCCAGCTCGTCCATCTGGACGACCGCCTCTTCACCGTAAACGCTACGCCGGAGGACTGGGAAGGTCTCTGCAAGTATGTCAAGGAGAGCAACCTCGACAACCGAAGCGCCATCCTCAAGATTGCGGAGGACAACTCCATAGAACCCGACCGCCGCGAATGGCTCATCAAGTCGCAGTATCCTGAGGAGTATCGCACAATGCTCGCCTCATGGTATCCGGCTCTCCGCCATTCTGACTACGTCATCACCTGCAACGTGCGCCCGTTCTCAGTGGAGGAGGCTAAGGAGCTTATCAAGACCAAGCCGCAGCTGCTCTCGCAGAACGAGATGTATATGGTGGCTCAGACTTACGAGCCGGGATCGAAGGAGTTTAACGAGGTGTTCGACATCGCAGCGCTCATGTATCCCAACGACGAGACTGCCAATCTGAACGCTGCCTGCGCCGACATCAACGAGGACAGATTCGCTGAGGCGCTCCGCAAGCTGGACAAGGCTGGCGACTCCGCTGAGGCTTACAACGCAAGGGGCATCTGCTACTGGCACATCGGCAACGACGAGAAAGCCATCGAGTGCTTCAGGATTGCTTCCGACAAGGGATGCGAGATTGCCAAGCAGAACTACGAAGACCTACAATAAAAAAGACATAAACAACGACACACATACAACACAAAAACTAAACTCGGCTTCACAAACACAAAGACAAGCCAAACACAGAAACTCTTTAAAAAAGAAATATTTATACTAAACACAAAAATTATTAATCACTTAAACTTCACAAGTATGAACAAGTTTAAATTATTCCCATTGGCACTTGCTGCCTTTGCATTCAGCGCTTGTACATCAGAAGACGCTGTTGAGAACAATCCTAACGTGGAAGGCGTTAAGAGTTATGTAGCCGTAAACATCAACAATGTTGGTGTTGGTGGTACACGTGCTGACGGCGCTACTTATGAGAACGGAACCGAGGCAGAGAGCAAGATCAACACTATCCGCTTCTACTTCTTCACATCGGATGGTGCTCCTTACAAGTTGGCAGAAGGCACGAACTGGTTGGAACTTAGACCTAACCAGATGACACCTTCTACTGGTAACGTTGAAAACATTACCAACTCAATGCTTGTAATTTCGGGCAAAGACCAGTCTTATCCTCAGTCTATGATGGCTGTCGTAAATCCTGAGACAATCGAGGATGGTAAACTTACCGATTTCATGACAAAGTCTCAAGTAGAGGGTGTTGTTACAACTCAGAACTTCAATGGTCAGAGAGCTACTGCTTCTGACTTCGTTATGACAAGCTCTGTGTACGCTAATGGTAAGGATAAGGTTTGGACATCAGACATTTCTGGTCACGTTGCCTTGTCAGAAGAAGCTGCTAAGAACGATCCGGTTGACATTTATGTAGAGCGTGTTGCTGCTAAGATTACTTCTACAGCAAGTGGTGCTACAGCTGATAAGTTCGAGGTTGGTGTGACTGCAAACGGTGATAAGGTTTATGCTATGATCAAGGGTTGGGGTATTGCCAAGGAGAACACAACGGCTAACCTCATCAAGGTAATTGAGCCTACTTGGACAGAAGCTACAATCGGCTTTAACTGGAACGATGCTAACTTCTATCGTAGCTACTGGGAGACAACTCCTAATAACGATGGCACATACAAGTCATGGGCAGACTACACCCACACAGCTATTGGTGATGTTTACTACACCGCTCCTAACACAAGCTATGCAGAGACCAATAGACCTATCTATGTTGCTGCAGCTCAGCTCGTTGACGCAAACGGCAATGCTCTTGAGATTTCTAAGTATAAGGGCGTTCAGTATCTTTCTGAGAATGATGTTAAGAAGGTCATTCTGAATGAGAACAAGAACAAGAAGTTCTTCAAGAAGACTGTAACTGAAGGTGGTACTTCATACGATGGTCTTGAAATCACTGATATTAAGTTCGTAGTTGACGTAGACAAGCCTTATGAGGTTAAGGCTCAGGTTGCTGATGGTGTTGAGGTTTACCAGAAGGTTGGCGAAGCTTATGAAGTGGCTACAGCAGCAGCTAACGAAGCTTTCGGTGCCAACAATGCAGTTATCTACAAGAATGGTATGACTTACTACTGGACTTCAGTTAAGCACCTCGGTGCAGCTGGCAAGACTGGCCAGTTCGGTATGGTTCGTAACCACTTCTATCAGGTTGACGTAACTAAGATCACTGGTTTCGGTACTGCAGTATACAATCCTGATAATGAGTTCGTTCCCGTTACTCCGGATGAGGATCCTATGACTTATCTCGCAGCTCGTATCAACGTTCTCTCTTGGAGAGTTGTTGCTAACGGCGTAGAGCTCGGTAAGTAATCTTACATCTCACAACGACATCACTGACACATAATATTGTGACACCTGTTCCGGCTGATGCCGGACACTCTAAATAGAAATATGAGGGGGAGGCTGTCGGCTCACCCGATAAGCTCTCCCTCATACTTTTCCAAATATACTAATATCGCTCCCCAGCAGAGGAGGTATCGAGCCGACAGATACGAAAGAGAGGTCGGCATGGCGAGACACTGAACAAGGTGATAAGCCCACTAAAAGAAGACTTAATAACGACAACTCAATATACATTATATATATAAGAGACCATCTCACAATATCACGAACAGAAAACAAAAGCTAAGCAATATGAAACACAACAAGCGCCAAATAATAAGCGACCTCAAGGCCATCGCAGCTGTGATGGCAATGATGTTCACCGTTACCTCGTGCGGAATGATGGAGGACGACCAGTCGGACTGTCCACAGGCGCTGCGCGTTAACTTCAAGTACGACATGAACATGAAGTTCGCGGACGCTTTTCCTAACGAGGTGAAGACCGTTACGCTCTACGCTTTCGACGAAAACGGACGTCTGGCCCTCGAAAAGCAGGACCGCGTGGAGGACATTAAGAAGCGTGGCGGATATATGAACGTGGACGAGCTGAAGCCCGGCGACTACACGCTCAAGGTATGGGCGGAAGGCGAGGAGAGATACACAGGTTCGTATGTCTTCGGAAAACCAGAGACGGCTACTCGTGCTGACGACATCAGCGTGCTCACAAGCCGTATCAACAGAACCAGCCGCACCTTGGACCACGACATCAACGGCCTTTATCACGGACTCGTGAAGAAGGCTGACCTCAATCTGGAGGGATTCGGCGTGAAGACTGCCACAGTGGACTTGATGAAGAACACCAACGTCATACGCGTGGTGCTACAGAACACATCGGGCAAGCAGATTAAAGCCGACGACTTTGACTTCTACATTGACGACGACAACAGTTACCTCGGATTCGACAACGCCGCGCTCACACGTGCCTCGATGGCAGACAACGAGGAGCTGCCGGAAGACTCAATACGCTACGTGCCATGGTCGAAGTATGACGGCATCGTCGGACAGAACCGCACCATAACACGCGCTGACGCAACCACACAGGCTTCGGCAGTGGTGGCAGAGATGACCGTCAACCGACTCTTTACAGGCAAGAACCCCCAGCTCTGCGTTCTGAAGCATGAGACGGGAGAGAAGGTTTTCCAGATTCCGCTTATCGACTACGTGCTCCTCGTAAAGGGCAAATACAACAGGGCGATGAGTAATCAGGAATATCTTGACCGCCAGGACGAATACAGCTTCATCTTCTTTCTGGACGCCAACAACAACTGGCTGTCATCACACATATTCATCAACTCCTGGAGAGTGGTGCTGAACGAAACAGAGCTTTAAGCGCCACATCCCCGAAAGGGAGAGAGACTACGTAACACAAAAACTAAAAACCAAAAGAAACTGACTATGCTTAGAATAAACCGCAATACCTCCGCGCTGACAGTTTCGCTCCTGTTTGGTCTGCTGTCCACAACGTCGTGCGGCTTCGATGACGGCTACGACAAGGAGGACACGGGCGACGATAATGTGAAGGTGGCATTCAGGATGGCCTTCGTCAACGACAACACAAGAGCTGTAAACGACGGCTGGGAGGACTACAATCCGACTGACCCGGGCGATACCTACGAAAACGCCATCAACGCTGACCAGCTGCAGATTAAGGTCTGCGACAAGGACGGTAACATCATTGGCGACGTGCAGGACGTGAGAGTGATAGAAAGCCAGATAACGGGAACTTGGGAAAAGGCTGGCGCACTGCTGAAGAAGGCTAACAAGATTATGGTGTTCGCCAACTGCGGAACCGCCAACGTCACGCAGGGCAACATCTCATCGCTTGCCTTCCACTTGGACCAAACCAAGCAGTATATTCCCATGTGGGGCGTCACCACGCTGACCAAAGACCTCGTTGTCGGAAAGCAGAACAATCTCGGCACCATCGACTTGCTCCGCTCTCTCGCCAAGGTGAAGGTGAAGATGGCTGACGGCATGAAAGCCAGAGGCTATGCCTTGGGCAGCATCACCTTCAACAACTACAACACCGAGGGCTTTACGCTGCCAGTGACCTATAACACGTCAAAGAACACAAAGGAGATATTGTTCAGCAGTTCGCTTAACGCAAAGCCCTCGTGGAGCCAGTCCTTAACGATGACCAACACCACGACAGACGAAGAGAGCATCATGCTCTACATTCCTGAGTATGACAACAAGGCAGCCGCTGCTGACAAGAAGGCAAGCATAACCTTAAACCTCAAGTGCGACGGCACGGATGACGGAACTTACACATTGCAGTTCTGTAACTACGTGGACGGTGTGGCAGATCCTTCCACACTCTACAATATACAGCGCAACCACTACTACGAATACACGGTGAACAAGGACGACAGACTGAACGTCACACTGAAGGTGCTGAAGTGGAACAAGCGCACTCACTCTGAGATTATAATGTAACAACATAGAGTATTTACACAAAAATTAAAATAGCGATGACTCACGCCAAGAACATTTTCACATACATGCTTGCGCTTTTCTCAACGCTCGCCATCGTAGGATGTAGCTTTGAGGAAGACCACGCCGATTGCCAAGGGAAGGGTGAGGGCGAGAAGATGCAGGTGGAGCTAAGGCTCACCGCTTCTGCAAGCTCGCTGACACGTTCCTACAGCACCTCCGACGGCGTAACGAGAGCGTCATGGGTGGACACAAACGCTGCCCGAGAAGGAGAGATGATGCACAATTGCTTTGTTGTCATCGTCCAGAACGGCAAGATACAGGACATAGTACAGCGCGACTTTACGGAGGAAGTAGAGCAGACCAGTCTCAAGGCGAAAGCCGAATTGGGCAACGCCACGTTCTATTCGTTTGCCAATATCACGCCCGCAGAACTCGGAATAACAATGACGACAACGCCCGCTGAGATAGAAAGCAAATACTATAAGGTGGAGGGCAATACCACAACGCTCAGCGCCAACGGCATTCCGATGAGCAACAAGCAGACCGTCAACATCACCAGCAAGAAACAGCAGGTTGATCTGGAGGTAATCCGTATGATGGCAAAGGTGGAGCTTAACTTCACCAACGACACGGGCTATGATCTGAGCATCAAGAGCGTCAAGCTGACCGACATCACCGACAACGCTGCTAACAACGTAAGCCTGTTGCCTATGAAGGACGCCTCGGGCAATGTGGTGCCGAACATCAATGACGCTGCCACATACAAGGATTACACAGTAAGCATCGGCGGCACGTCAGGCACTCAGGTGAAGAACGGCGGCACGCTGCAGACCACGTTCTACGTGAACGAGAGCGTCGCCCGCAATCCTAAGTACTTCGTTCTCAGCATCAACACCGACAAGGGAACAGTGACGAACCGCATCGCCATGACAGAATGGAGCAAGATAGCGCGAAACGACTACTTGGTTATCCCCGTCAAGCTGGTTGACTATCGCATCGAGCTGGAGCCGCAGGTCTTCACAGCCATCGGCGTTATCCCCGAACTGAAATATGAAAAGGACCGCATAACAGCCACATTCAAGTCGTACGGCGAGTTCCATCTGAAGCTGCACGTCATTAAGCGCAGCGACAACACGGAGCTGAACAACTGGACCTTCAAGGGCATCAGAACGCTTGAGGCTGATCCGGCAGGAGGAGAAGGCACATCCATCTACGACGAAGAGCCTTACTTCGAGACGCGCACCAAGACCTTCGAAGGATATATCAGCCCGCGTAAGGGATACGCCATCCACGAAATCAACGTCGAAATCAACGGCGTAACAATCCCATATCGCTTGCAGATAAACAAGGAATAACATTTAATAATAGGTGGGTATGGCATTCCTGCCATACCCACTTTTAGATTTAACAAGTACGAACATAACACCTTTTGAGATATGAAAAGTCGCAAAAACAACATAAACAGACTCGCACCGTCAAGAAGACTGCTACTGCAGCTCCTTGCGATGATGGCACTTACCGCAGCGCCAAGCAGTGTGTATGCGCAGAGCTTAGGCTTCCACAAGAAGGGCCAAAGCGGATTGCCGCTTGACAGCCGCGGCATGCAGCAGACTGCAGAATGGCATTACTATTATTATCTGCCGACAAATAGCAACACAATGGAACTTGAGTTGCCTTTTGATGGATGGTTGAAAAGTTCAACCAATGACCTTGAGCCTTACGGATGGATTCGTTGGTATGACTATACTACAGACCTTATGTCGGATAGACTGACAGTATATTCAAGATATTATACAAGTTTGAAGAGTTTGAAGGACGACACCAGCAAAAAGAATATAGGACTTATTGCCGGTACTCTCAGAAATTCTGCAAGAGATTATGCAGGAGTCAAATACAATAAACCGACGGGAGCAGATGCAGAAGATTGGGGTGGAGAAACTATCGCTTGTGATGTAAGCCGATACAATGATTATAGTATATATACAAATTATGTTGAAAAGGAACCAACCCTCTCCATCCGATACATCTTCCACATCAAGTCTGCAGCATATCTGGCAAAGCGAATCAAGGATGCTTTATGTGATCACAGCAGGGCTGCTGACCTGACTCTTGAGGACAACAAGCGTATCGTGTTCGGTGCAAAGGACGCAAACGCAAATATGACGCTGCGTACAAATATGAAGAATTCTGGTGGACAAAGCTATTGGTTCTATCCTTTGAGAACTACCGTAGGTAAGACGGTTTATCCAACTACAGAGAGTCAAAAGATAACGGCAGCAGACTTCAATACCACTATGAAGCAGGCTAACAAGATAGTGTGGCTAGTCTACAATGAGGATAAGACAAAGTTTTGCCAACTTTCATCCGAGACTCAGTTCTGTGACTTGACTATAAATGCACTCAAGAACGCGACTTGGTATAATGTTTCTAATGATGCTAAAACTTCTAAACCTACAGATATAGGCTTCGAACAGACTGTATATGTAGTGGCTTGGGCTGCAAATGGCGATTATATGTGTCCCGTTGCTAACTTTGAGGTGTTTATACATAAGGGTTATCCGAAGATGAAGGACGAGCTGACTGCTGACGGCGACATAGACCGTACGATCTCATATTTTGAGGATAAGTATGAGCAGCAGATGGACATCTCGTTCGATGACGACAATCCTGATCTGACATTGGATGCGCCGACAACGCCATTGAACAACATGAGTCTTAAGCCGTCCGACTTCAAATCACGTGCATACGGATTCACCTATGCGCAACTTGCAAGTTATGATTATTATTATGATGGTAGCACACCACACCACAGTAAGTCACCTATCCACGGTGATTATGGTCTCTATAAATCGGGTAACCTACGTGGCATTTCGTATGATAATGAAAACGGATACCAATGGTGGGCAGCCGGTTCTCCTACTATCTACGATCGTACCCACGCAAAAACCAGCGGCAAGCAGTACGGACACTTCCTGTATGTGGACGCTTCGAACGAGAGCCGTCAGATTGCATCTGCCGACTTTAAGGCTAACCTCTGTACAGGTTCACAGCTGATTTTTAGTGGAGCCGTTGCCGAGTATACCGCATCATACAACGCAACTGCACCGCAGGTGATGTTCCGCCTTTATGGTATCAATAAGGACGAAAACGGCAACGTGACCGACCAGAAGCTTATCCAGTCGTTCTCGTCAGGCGACTTTAAGACTAATACAAAGACACACGAATACGGTAAGTGGTATCAGATTTACAGTAAGCAGGTGCTTCAGAAGTCTGCTGCTGCCGACAACTACACCGACTTCCGCATTGTGCTTGACAATATGTGTCAGAATACAAAGGGTGCCGACTACTGTATTGACGATCTTTGCCTCTACACTCAGACATCCAAACTGGACGTGCTGCAGAACAAGCCTCTCTGTCCTAATGAGACCGGTTATGAGACAGCTCCCGAGTATATTACACTGAAGCTCCGCGGCATCTACGAGACCTTCCAGGCGATGGTGAACCAGAAGGAGTCGAAACTCTTCTATCGTATCTGCGACGCTACAGGAAAACGGGTGGAAAACATTGACTATAACGGCGACGGACACCCCGACGAATACGGCACTGCACGCATTCCTGCTTCTTACAATGCAGCATACGTACTTCCTCCGGAAGCAGCCGGTGGCAAGACTAACGTTCCGATGTTCGAGTACGACAACAGCGGCAACCGATGCTTGGTAATCGCCAACCGCAACTTCAACATCGTACCGGGCAAGGACTATTACTTCTCCATCGCTTATCCGAGCGACGACAACCCTAATGTACCGGGCGATTGGGGAGAGAGCACAGACGTCTGCTCTACGTATAGTGATATATTCCAGGTGGTGGAGCAGAACATCAAGCTGACCGACAAGAACAGCAACGTGCTCACAGCTCTGAGAGTTAACTGTAACACCAACACTCCGACCGTGGAGGTGATAGCAAAGATAGAGACGGCTGACCCAGTGAACGGCGGTAAGGTGACCATCGACAAAGTCAAGTTCGACTGGTTCCTCTCAAAGCCTAACGCAGAGAACGAGCTTTACTATACACAAGGACTGTTGGAGGCATTACACGATTATCGTGCCAAGTATCCGGAATACAATGGATTGAGTACAGATTTCCGTAATGATAACCGTACGCAGTACGATCTCTTGAAGAAGTACGTGGACAGCAAGCAGCTGATTCTGAACGCCAGCAACTCAATGGGCAACCGTACGTTTGCTTCTGACGAGATGGGTCTTTATAAGATTGCTGTAATCCCAGTGCAAGCCAAAGCCACCATCAACGGTCAGGTATACGACATCTGTGCAGACCCGATGTTAGTGGATCTGCGCGTGGTGACCGACGGACCGAACATCAACTTCGGCTTCCCTGGCGTCATCTATCCGAACGACGCACGAACAGTACGTGTCGGTCTGCCGCAGATAGAGGCGATAGCCGAAAAGAATGGCGCTCTGAATCTGCCGATGACAGGCATAGAGAGAGCCACAAGCGTAAGGATGAGGGACAACGAAAAGGTGTTTATCTCTAACACCAACGACCCGGACTTCAACTCCACAAAGCAGGTGATCGGCGTGGTGACATCAAGCACCATCTACAGAACTGATAATACTGTAGGCATCCGCTTCAACAGCAATGCCGCTACAATCCTGAAGGAAGGCTACTGGTATGAGATAAACTTCAGCTATGACAACGCAGACGGTTCTATGGCAAGCTGTCCTGGCGAGACATTCATCAAGATGTGCATCGTGCCCGAATATGCCACATGGAACTCGTCGCCAAGAACTGCCAGCACAAACTGGAACGACGACAACAACTGGCTGCGCTCTACGAAGGCTGAGATCTTCAAGGACTCATACACTGACTATAACACCACAACGGCATTCATGCCGATGAAGTTCACGAAGGTGACCGTGGCTAATCAGAATGACAAGGGCAAGGTTTATCCTAACCTCGACGAGATAAGCTACAGAAGCAACGGCATCGCTTCCTCAACGAAGATGAAGAGCTTTGCTTACGACTTCGTGGCGAAGTGGAGCAACACGACAGACGACGGTTCGGATAACGGCGACGGCACTTTCTCTTGCGAGAAATGGGCTGGCAACTTCTGCGACCAGATCTACTTCAAGCCGGAGGCAGAGCTTCTTTACGCCAACTACCTGACATACAACAAGGCTTACGTGGAGAAGGAGCTGACACCTAATACGTGGAGCATAATGTCTTCACCGCTTCAGCAGACCTACGCCGGCGACCTCTATGTTCAGAAGGACGACGGACAGGAGCAGTCGGAGGCATTCCAGCCGATGACATATAAGGAGGGAGTGAACGACCGCAGCGCTTATCCCGTTTATCAGCGCAGCTGGGACGGCGACGCAAAGGAGATTGTGGACAACACAAAGTTCTATCAAGCCCACGAGGACGGAACAGTGGAAGAGACCACTAACGACTTCTTCCTGACATCAGGCTACTGGTCGCACGTATATAACAAGGTGGACGAGCAGTACACTAAGGGACAGGCGTTCGCTGTAAAGGCGGGCGATAAGTACACCGCAGGTGCACAGGGCGCCAACGCTACAGCTGTAATCCGTCTGCCGAAGGCTGACACCCAGTTCAGCTATTACGACAGCGAGAGCCGGAAGCCGGTGAATGTAACGGTCAACCGCGACGCTAATAGCTACCGAATGCTGCAGGGCGACGTTGCAGGCGACAAGACAATGGCAATGACTCAGCCGCTGAAGGAGAACCTGCACCGCGACAACCGCTACCATCTCGTAGGCAATCCTTACACCTCATCGTTGAGTATGTATCGCTTCCTCAAGGCTAACCCAGCCTTCGAGAACAGCATCTGGACTCTCGACAACGGCAAGGTAACGGCTTACACGCTTGCTCTGGATGAGGCTTATGACAAGAAGACGGACGTTCTTGTAAGTCCAACTCAGGCGTTCTTCGTGAAGCTGAAGACTGGAGAGAGCGCTACAGAGGCAACATTCAATGCCTCAATGCTCATCAACAAGGACGTTACTCCAGGCGAAAAGGCTCTCGTCATCCGCCCGACTCTCACGCTGACAACGACGGATGGTGTCCGTAACAGCGAGTCGAAGCTCATTGTCAATGACGAGGCAAGCCGCGACTACGTGGATGGTGAGGATGTTGAGATGCTCGGTGAGGGCAACATTGCCGAGATAGCTCAGGTCTACTCAGTGGCAGGTTCGCAGGCTGTGGCGCTCAACGCTTCCGACGACATCAACTGGATGCCGGTGGGCGTAGTGGCACCAAAGAGCAAGGACATCGATGTGAACATCAGCCTCAACAGCAAGATGCTTATCAAGATGAACAACGAAGGCTCGCAGCTCTTCCTCTTCGACGCTACAACAAAGACGTTCTCAGAGATTAAGGACGGCATGACGGTGAAGATGATGGCCAACGACCACGGTCGCTACTACATCACCAACCAGTCGTCACTCAACACAACGGACATCAACACCATCGACTGCTTCTCACCGACGGAGAACACCATCGTGGTGGCAACGCTGAAGGGCGACATGAAGCGTGTGATGGTATACGACATCTCGGGTGCTCTGGTAACAAGCAACCACAGTGTAAACGGCGGTCGCTGCCAACTCAACGTACCGAAGGCAGGCATCTATGTCGTGAAAGCCACGACAAAGGAGGACCGTACGGAGACATTCAAGATTGTGGTGAGATAACTATCGCACGCACAAGAACTAAACAATAAAGAAAAATCTTATCGTATTATTAAAAAAGGGAACGCTGTGAAGCGCTCCCTTTTTTGTTACTTACTCAAGTTTCGCAAGCGAAAGGAGTTATAGGAAGTTATTCTCCCACAGATTCTTTTAGTTGTTATTTAGTAGTTATTAGTTATTAATTGGCTACGCCCTACGGTTAGCAGCTTGAGATTGTTCTCCCACAGATGCCACGGATTTTCACAGATTTTTTTTTTGATTACGGATTTATCTGAGTTTTACTGAAGATGCGCCGTTGAGAAATCCAGAAAATCTGATTAATCTGATGTCTGATCTCAAGCAGCCAGTGCAAACTTAGGAGGCTATGGCGTCTCGCCGTAGCCCCGCAGCCCAGTACAGCAGACCCGCACCACAATCTGTGTAAATTCGCGTAATCTGTGGGAGACTCAAACGCACCCTATGATTAAGCGAACACGGATTCCACGGATCTTACGGATATTGCTTGAGATGATGTTCTCCCACAGATGCCACGGAGTATCACAGATTTTTTCTTTTGATTACGGATTTATCTGAGTTTACTGAAGCTGCGCCGTTGAGATTAATTTGATGTCCAGCAGCCGGTGCAAACTTAGGAGGCTATGGCGTCTCGCCGTAGCCACGCAGCCTCCCATAGCAAGTCATCAGCCAGCGCCGTGTCCCGAGGGGACACGTATCCATCAGAAACCCACTGCAAGCTCCGA
>ERZ1027181.902-NODE-902-length-14460-cov-9.951892_pt1 | contig 14460 bp, 8 predicted proteins | sample MGYA00519247_ERZ1027181 | MGnify/ENA primary metagenome ERZ1027181 (study PRJEB26926, sample SAMN06164415) | human gut metagenome | biome: ENVO:00009003; feature: ENVO:2100002; material: ENVO:00002003 | host: Homo sapiens | place: USA | collected 2012 ...
GTATGGATATATGTTCGATAAACTGCAATTTATCTGCCTAATTGGGGGGCGGGTTAAAAACCCGCCCCCCAATTAGGCAGATAAATTGCAGTTTTTCTTTCTCACTCTACCCAAAGGCGGAGGGTTTGGTCTTGTCCATTTGACAATGTAACACGGAGAATGAGAAGTCCTGCGGGACAAGGCATGGTGAGCGCGTGAACGCAATCATACCGAGCCGTCGACAACAGACGGCCTGTGACATCGTAAAGTGTGACTTGCTGAATGCGCTGATCTGATACTTCAGGAAGTGAGAGAGAAAGCACACGATGCGATACAGAGAGTTGGAGAGAGGAGGTTTTCTTCTCGTTTGTAGGCGCAACTATGCTATTCACTACCGATGGCGTTCGTTGCAATACAAAACGATTGAGTACAACAGAGGAACCTTTGAAGGACAAAGGCTGCGTACACTGCAGAGGCTGCTGCACATTTACTTTTGTATCTATCAGTTGATAGTCTGATAGTTGCACACCACCTATGCTCTCAGCCTCAAGGGTTAAAGAGTCGCAATCAGCAGCATATATGCCCAAAGGAATACGCTCCGTCTTTGTTGACACTTGAGCCACATCGAAGGGCTGCAGCGTCTCGTCTATACTAAATAATGATAATTGGGGTTTGGCCTCAGCATCAAACAAGGTGGAAGAGGTTATATTGCTCTGAGGAGAATCTTCGAGCAATAAGGTGGAAGCTTTCACACCATTGGGAGCAATGGCTGTTAAACGCAAGCCACGCACCTTGCTTCGCGTAGTCGTAGTGGTAAAGGCATTGCCCGAAAACATCTGGGGAGCGAACTGTAAAGTGCAATCAGTGGCAGCCTTCGATAGTTCTACAAAGAAGGCTTCTGCGGGGGCGATCGTGCTGGCTGCACCACACGTTATCAGCTCTCCGTCAGCCTTTACGGCCGTGTTGATGGTATTGCCGTCATACGTCTTAACGGTTTTCACCGCTGGGTTGGCGGCTAAGAAGGCCGACACGTCGAGGTAACTTTGGAAGGGATTGCCCACTAAGAAGAATGGGGTCGCATCGGTGGCCGTAAGGTGAATGCTCAAAGGCGCATCGGTTGTCACTGCATGCGTGTAGACACTGCGCTGCTGCGTTTGTTCCACACCATTGATATAGCCCGTATATGTAGTGGTAAGGGGCGCAGCGTCTTGTGGTTCGTAAATGAAGCGTCCTACATGGTCGCGCACCAAGCCTGTTTCGCTCACATTTATGGGCTGACGGTCGAAGTCGTTGTAATAAGTATAAGCCGTATGCGTCTTGGGCAAGCGAAAACGGAATACAGTATTATCCGACAAAGAGTCGTTGTCCACCCAGAGCGAGAACCCCTCGCCCAGCGTGTAGTTGTGCGCCAAGTGATTGAAGTGATGACTCCAATGTGCCTCATCGACGCTGATGTCGGTAATCATCCCATCGGCCAAGCGTCCTACAGCCGTTTTATCCCAAAGGCGCTGATAGACGATCGGATTGAAACGATTTTGGGGTGACGTCTCGTCATTCAATTCGGTAAAGTAATCGGCCGTATGTACGCCCTTCATGCTACGTGGCACGAAGTAATCACCCGAGTAAGTATTCTGCAGTGTAGCAGAGAGCAAATAATAACGATTGGGCACAAACGAGTGTTCTATCCACGCTTGGTGATAATTGAGCAAGGACGTACCTGCCACACCCGCCTCAGGGGCGAAATGAATGTTATTACAACAGTATTCGTCTACGTTGTCGGCCGTGATAGATTCCTCTAACACAGGGTAACGCGCAGCTTGCGAAGGGAGAATGACATCGGTACAGCAATAGGGCGAACCCTCTGTCCAATTGTTCCACTCATTCCAATCGCTGCTATTGGCATCGCGTCGCCACGTGGTCACGTTGGGCGAAACGGTGTAAGGCGCATTATTGAGCAAGTTGCCACTGGCGTCGTAGAACAACATGGAGTAACGCCCCGCCGTCTTCATCGTATAGCTGCGACTAAACGATCCATTCGTTGCTGAGGTGAAACGATCATCAATGTCTTGTTCCTTCATCACGATACGATAGTCAGTGGATGAAGTGCCAACACCGCTTATCGTAAGCATTCCGTTTTGACAGACGCGATTTAATTGTATGTCCTTAATCGTTGAGTTACACGACTCGGTGTCTTTACAGTCGGGTATGCCGTCGTTGTCTATATCGCCACGAATAAAGATGCCATAGAACTTTTGTATGTCAAGTGCCGAAACGACTCCTGCTATCGTGAGTCGCACTTCGTCATACACATTCTTGGGTTGCATGAGTAAGAGGTTCTTCTCGCCATAGCCCGCCACATTGGCACCTATTACATTCCAATCAGTAAACTTATCGCCTGTCTTTTTGCCCTTGTAATAAGTCTCAACGGTGAGCCAACCACCTACGGATGCACCTAAGGCATAGGTCTTTTGGTCGACCACAATGCCTAACTGATGACGAAAGTCGAGCGTGCGCCCCATGTTGACAGCGATAACAGAACCGCCTCCTACGTCCACCGAACTGACAATGGTCATGGCCGTTTGGAGATTACCGTCAACGAAGCAACTCAAGTTGTCGTCAACTCCCGCCACACGCACGGCACCTGCCATTTGACAAGCATTGGCATTGATTGTAGTACCCGTCGTATCGCTCAACACCACAGCGCCACAACTCAAGGCATTAGCACAAGGGGAGTTAACGTCTTCAAGGAAGGCATAATAGAGCCTGAGTTTTGAAAGTCCTAAATCCAACACGCCCGACTTCCACAGTACGATTTGATCGAACTTAATCGTTTTGGCATCTTTGTCTATCGGTTCGACACGAATACTAAAGCGCACCTTTTGCGTCTTTGAACTGGTGCCGATACCGGCCGCCACAGCATTGCTCTCGGTGATAACGTGGCGATAGACTTCCTTACCGCCGTTGTAGCATCGTATTTGGAAGAACTCTAACACTTTGGCATCTATCACCTCGTTGTCACTCTCTACGACAAAGCCCACATTCACGGCTTGCTGCCCTTCTTTATCACCATCAAACATCAAGCCGTCTGTGCGTTTCACACCAGCTATGGCCAAGTTGTTGGCCACACCTAAACCGCCCACGTACGTTGCGTAATTGCCATAATCCTTATCAAGAATGTTCTGTCCATTCTCAAGGCCTGATATAGAGATGAGCGATCCCGTTCCGTCGGGAATGTCCTTGTCCATTAATTCATACGTACCTTGCGCCGCCTCATCCAGATTGACAAAGTCCGTTCCGCAGTGTTCCGTCTTATCAGAATTGAACCTCGTACCTACTGACAGCGTGACGAAGTCGTAACACCCATCGGCTGCGGTGGCACGGAAGGTATATTCACCCGGTTCGTTCATGCCCGTTACGTAGCCAGAGGGAGTAACTTTAGCCGAAGCCCCCTTAGGTTGGAGTTCGAGTGTCCACTTTACCGATAGCGAAGGATTGGAGTGGAGTTGGAAGGAGGTTTGCGTGTCACACACATTCGTATCGGGGGTAGGACGAATGTCGCAATGGTGGTCAACATCGGGTTTTTCCTTTACAAAACCATAGTAAACCAACATACCACCTAAGTCCACCTTCACTCCGCCATAAAAGGCTATGCGCGCACCTGAGAAGTCTTGTTTGGCCAAAATCGAAACGGTGCCATCGCCTCCTGAGGCAACTCCGAGTCCGAGCACACCTGCTGAGAGCGTTTCGGTCTGTATCTTCTTGCCGTCGCGGTTATAAAGCTCTATGTTGATAGCCGAACCGAGAGTGAGGTCCAATGCTGCCGCGTTTTTATACTTAAAGCCCACTTCCGACCCTGCACGAAACACTTCCTGTCCCGTGTCGTGTTCACCACCAGGAGCTGTCTGTATCTTCACACCTCCCATATAGACCAAACCTACGACTGGAGAAATTACAGCACCATTCGTCAAGTCATCGTCTACCAACTTTTTTATTTCACTGCTTACTAAAGGGAAGGGAATACCCAACAAAACGGGGTTCTCGCCCGAAGCTTTCTTGATATAGGCCCCTGGGGCAGGTGTACCCTCTGCCTCGCCATAGGCTTTCACACCGTTTTCAGTCAGATAGGTATTATTCTCTTTGCCCACAAAGGCATACTTTATTTTAAGTGCTGTACCCAAGTCGAGGTTGACACCGCCTGAGGGTTGCAGACAGACTTCGTCAAATATCTCCTTTGCTTTAGCCGTCAAGCAGATGCAAGCATCGTCAGAGCCAGGCACTTTGATCAGCGTCAAACTCACGCCTCCGGCATTCTGACCTTCCTCTACGGGCACTGTGCTACCCAACTTGCCGTCGCGATAGAACACCAAACTCATCGCTTTCACTACATCGAGTGACAACACACTGCTTCCCGACGAGGCCACAATACAGAAACCGGCCTCTGTGCCCTCGCCATAATAATTGTTTTTATCGCGCACGCTCACAATCGGATTGACCGTTACGCCAACTTTGAGCACAGCGGGGAAGGTGGCATAATCGGTCAAGTCCTCATTCGTCACGTTGCCCAAACTATCGGCCCAAGTGGCTACACCGACTGCACTTATCAACTTGTTAACGTAGCACCCCCGACCGACTAAAGCTCGTCGATTGGTCAAGTAGCGCCAATTCTTCACCGTGGGTTGATTTTCATTCGGATCGCGGTCGTACCAAATGGTACGACGACCGTCTAACTGTCCGTCGGCCGTGGGCGTATCGTCTGCTCGAGTGGGAAGGGCGAACAATAGTTGGAGGATACATATATAGAGAAGAGATAAACGAATGCGTTTCATGATGATATAAACTAATTTTGAATACCTACTTAACTGCTATTCTAACTCCGTCTTTGAGGTGATTGTGGAGAGATTACCCTCAAACTTATAGCGTTGATTGCGACGCAAATAGAACGTATTGTCTACCACGTCGGGCGAGATAATGCCTGTACCCGTCTCGGCCGATGATAGTTCGCTCACTTCGATGGGATAATTGCGGATATCTCCTAAACTACCTAAAACACCTTTGCGTATAAACGTGCGAATGGCCAATTTTGTAGCGGTTGGCAAGAGCCAAGCGGTAAGGGTGACAGTGCTGCCCACGCTGAGTCCAGTATTGACAAAGCCTACCAAGGTGTAAGTGCCATTTCTCATTGTAGTGTGAATGGGATTGAAAGGCTGAAGAAAGTCGTCGTAGGCTGATAGTTTTACCGAAGTACGCGTTTCGTTGGCCAAGAGTCCTATCCATTGCAACGTACCGCTTAGCTTATCAATCTTGAGCGTAAGTTGCACCTTTGCCATACCCCGATAAAGCACACCTGACAAGGGGTAGGTAGAACTGATGCTATCTGCAGCATTCTTTTCGTAAAAGTGTATCACTTTATTTCCATTAACGGAGGTACATTGGCCATAAAACAATTGAGGAGCGTAACACAACTGATTGCTCAAGGAATGGGTGTTGTGTGTAAAATTGCCTGTTCCATTTCGGAACTCTTTCCAAGAGTCATGGGCCACCTGCGTAAGGTCTGCTTCAAATTGATCTAATGTAGTATGAGCTGCGAGGTTAAGCGTAAACAGGTTTTCTTCGCCCACATCGGCTAACAGATGATTGGAAAAGGGGAGGCTGCGCGTCGAACTATAGGCTAAGGCTACGACCCGATAGGCATAACCTTTCATTTTCTTCAGTTGACCATGGGCCGTGAGTCGATGCGCCGAAGTGGTGGCACGACTGCACGTGACGATTTGATCGTTGGTAGGATCATAGACAAAGTCGGAGTCAGCATAGTTTTCGTCATTGGAATAGGACACATTTTCTTCATTTTCTTGTGTCTCTTTACAACGAAAGGCGATTATGCGTACCGTGTTGGTTTGTTCCGTCTCTGCTTCACCATCTACAGTGGGATTCATCGGGTCGGTACTCCCCGGTGGTGCAGAACGAGTCGCACGTTGTCCCAAAGTCAAGGTGATAGGTACTGTCGTTGCCTCATCAGCAGTCGCGGGCTGTAGTTCATCGTCCGAACAGGCCGTCCATAATAGGCAGGACAATAGATATATAATGGTACGAAGTTTCATAATTTTCTAATCATAGTTTATAATCACAACAAAAGAAGGCGACCATTCGCACATTTGCACATTAACCCAAGGCGACCATTCGCACATTTGCACATTCGCACATTCGCACATTCGCACATTAAAAAATCTCATACTTATGGTCTTTCTCAAAATTAGGTTCAACCTCTATCACTATATCGCCTTCGGCCTCACCCAAACTTACGGGTTCGTTCTCCTTTTTATTGAGTACCCCAATCGTATAGAAGCAATTTGCGCGGAGCGGATAGACATAGTTGCGCGCCTTCATCGTACCCAAAGCCACGTTATAGGTCTTATACAAAGTCGTTCCCTTATAGGCCTTGAGTTGTAAGGTGTGACTATCGGTCGCAGTCGGAGCCTCAATCGGCAGTAAGTAGCAAGCGGACAATACGCTGCCCACTTGTTTGGTCAATTGTGTGCCCGATAGAGTTGCGCCTTTTAGGGTCGCATCTGTGACGGGGAGGTCGAGCAGGCAGGTAGAGTTGGGCAAGAATGATGTGCCGTGGTCGGCATAAGTGCCGTCCGAGGTGTCGGGCTGCTTTACGAGAGGAACGTCCGTATGTTGATTGGAATAGAGGTGGAGTTGGAGGTCGGTCACGTCGGTGGGAATGTCGGTGACGTACACTTGTACGCCCACCACGCGTCGATAGAGTTCGATTGTTACGGCATTGTTGCTCGTAGGATCAACTTGTAAGGTGGCCGTTCCAGCAAAGAGTTCGGCACGTGATAAGTCAGTGGCCGTCCGTCCCGTAGCTAACCGCGCCACGGCATTGCCTAAAGTCGTGCCTATAGTGACGGCATCGGGCAGGCCGTAAGCATAGGCTGCGCCCTCGGTCGTATTAGTAGGGTCGTCATCTAAACCTACAGCCAAGAAGGTGTAAGTAGTTGATCCGTCAGGACTAAATTCACTAAGCGGCAAGGCATAGGCCTGTTCGGCCGTAGCTCCTACGGGCTGCGTCCACCGTACGTTACGGCTTACGATGCAAGGCGCATCGGCCGATATTCCTTTAAATATATAGAGCTGCACATAGCTGACGTGTTGCACATTGTCCGATGAGAGCAATGTGGTGCGCATGCCATGCTGTACAGCAGTAGTTTCAAAACGAAGGGTTAGTTGTGGTGCACAATCTATCACGGGGGCGCTTTCGTCCGCACAACCCATCAACAATACAAGGCAACACATACTAACTGCAAAAAGCAAATGCTTCAGCATAAGATTGTTTATATATCATTCGTAGCGTTTGATACGCTATCTAAAAAAGCAAAAAAGGCTGTGCTGTGCCACAAAAAGTGAGTGTTTGTGCACGGCACAGCCTTTTATATTGTACTTGGGGATTATGAACTCAATAATAATAACTGAACAAGTATAATGTCATTTCTCCCCAAGTTAAAAGAGTTCGCGATTAGTCACCAATTGTCATGCGGTTGATTACCTCCCAGTTATCGTTCACACGGAGGATCATGCTTTGTGACTTATCAAGTGGCTCGGGTTGGTCAGGAGTAGTACCTGGAGTGTTCGTATTGTCCACCTTCTTACCGAGGGTGTACATATGGTTACGGAAGAAGCTGAAGTTTTGTGTTGTTTCGGCTACGGGTAATGCTGCTTTCTCTACATCTTGACCAGCAGATTGGGCAGTAGCCATTGCTACCGTCCATGACTTAAGAATTTCGCCACTTGCATCGAGCAACTGCAACTCGAGGGTAGCAGCAGCAGTAGCGGCGAAAGGTACGGCGAAACCACCAGCGAAAATAGTACCCGGTTGATAAGTCTTGTAGCCCTTAGCTTCCAATGCATTGGTCCAACCACCCTCGGTCAAAGCATCCTTCTCATCAAGGATACCATCATTGTTCGTATCGCCTTTAGTAAACCAATCGGCTACCTTGATATTGTAAAGGGTATAGGCATCGTCGTCTGCACTACCATTGAACTTTGCGTCCTTAGTAGTTGCGGGTTCTGAGCCATTGACTACGTACATGACGTCGCTGTTCGTCGTAGTAAAGCTTGAGTTGAAGTTGCCATAAGTCAACTTCATGTTCTTGCTACGTGCTACCAAACGTACATCGGTAACTTCCTTGTTATCTACCTTAACTGGAATAGAAGTGAAGTAACCATAGTAACCTGCTACTTGACGGTGAAGCGTTACGCTTGTGTTAATAGCTGCGTGGTTTTCAAGCAAATTAATGCTTGATTCACCTGCAAATGCCTCTTGAGCTGCCTTGTCGTCAGGCACTTCGGCGGTGAAATTGCCAGATACTACTTTACCCATCGTTGCACTCTCAATGGTGTTGGTGTTGTCCTTGAAGTCTGCTGCGGTGTAACCTACGGCAGTGATGGTGTATTCACCTGCATTCAAACGATCAGCGCCTTCAAGTTTCAACGTACACTCACGGCCGTGACCATTGTCCGTATAAACGCTTGACACTTTGTCTGTATTCCAATTGGGAATGACCTTTTGATAAACCACTTCGTTCGTTTTCTTATTGCGAATAACTACGGCTACGTTTTCAATGTTCTGACCAGGCTCTTCGCTATTCAGGTCACGACTACGCGTTGACTTGTCACCTGTGCTGGCTACAGCAATCTTAATCGTCTGTACGTCGTTGTCGGCAGGAGATACAATGTCGTCACTGCTACAAGCTGCCAATGACATCATACCTGCCAGGGCAGCAACACTCATGAAATACTTTTTCATAATGTTGTGTGTTTTAAAGGGTAAGCTTGAGGAGTAACCCCGACAGTAAGGGATTACACAAGCACTTTTTTTGAGCCAAGGTCATTGCTCTTCAGGTTTGCCCAAGATTATATTTATGTTAGTTTGTTTCTAATAATTCGGTTTCTTGTTTTGAGATTATGAGATTATAAAGTTACACCACGTTAATGTTAATCATCAACTCTACTAACCTTATAACCCCGTTTTACACGCCCCTATTATAGAGTGCTACTCAATCACCATATTATTAATCACCTCCCAATCATCATTGATGCGCACGTAGATGTCGTAATCTTGTTTTTCGACAACGTAGACGTAGCGCAAGGCGGTAATTGTGTTACGATAGAGTGTGGTAATGACGGGACGCGGTGTGAGTTGCGGAATTTCATTGCCTTGTTTGTCATAAATGCGTATAGTGACCGTTGTCTTGTCCTTCCCCACATTGGGAGGCAATACGGTATAAGTGGTTACGCCCGTGTGTGACGAGAAACGGCTACGATTGCCTGTTTGCATCTCGCCGTCGTATGCAAAACTTTTGTCACACTCTTTATAGAGTCCCGTCTCCTTCTTCTGCGACGACGAGGCTTCCCATGCTTCGGGAAGTCCTTCTATTCTGATGTCGAGTTTGCTCTTTATACGCCGCAAGAGCAAAGTGTGGTCGGCATGACGTGCATCGTAGGTCAAAGTGTCGTGTACCAAGTAGGGATCTTCCGCAGGGTCGTCAAGATTGGTCAGTTCAGGAAATTCTAATCCTTTGGGCATACCCCCCCACACACTCACCACATAACGACCAAAGGGCAACGTGTCGGGCAAGGCAATGTCGTCGCATTGGCGGTCGGTGGGAGCAAGATAAGCAGCTCGCTCGGCCACTACCTGTCCCGTTTCGGCATTGGTCACGCACCACGAGAGGGTGCTAACATACATTGACAGAGGGCCATTGGTTGGTCGCAACGACTCGGTAGCGAATACGGCAGCATTGGAGTAGTTATAGTCTTTTACGCCTACGTGGAGCGTCAAGGCTGGACATGCAGGCAGGTCGTCATATACGCACGCCGTGAGTAGCAGCAAAGAACTAATGAGACTGAGCGCAATGGTAAAAAAGAGTTTCATGTATGCGCTTGATTGGTTCAATACATATACAATTATACGAGTTACGCCTCCCCCCGTCAACGACTTTCGAAAAGGGGACAATGGGGACTGAACTCAAAGCGCACGCGTCAAATTCTTACAACGCGTCTAAACTCGTTTAATTGAGCAATAAATTCAAGATGAAAAAATCAAACATGTGTAGGAAGTACTTTCTTCATATCGGTGTCTTGACTTCCCAACGGTTTGAGTAGAAGAAAACGTAAAGTAGAAGTAAGCTTACACCAAAGGTACGTCTACCTATACATGGCGTAGAGCAAAAGATTTACAAAAAGTTTTGATCCACGTGAGGTGTTGCGTGATGATGTGCAATACGCGTATATTTTGTATTAGTTGAATGCGTATGTATGTAACCATTCGCTTTACACCTCAAAATTTAATCGTCAAGTGGCCTTTCAGCCTTAATTCGTTTGCAAATTTAATGAATTCCTTTAATTACCCCCCTGTAAGGTTAATATACATTAAATACTGGCGATATTAGCTACTTTTCGGGAAAGAAGTGACAATAAAAAGAGATATTAGTGTGTGTGAGGGGGGAGAAAAGAGGCTTTCAAATCGCAGTTTAACGTCTCTACCCCCCAAAAAAAGCGTGCCTTATTGCTCATACAGAACAATAAAGCACGCATTATATATATGGGTGGTTCTAAAAATCAGAATTATTAGAACCACCCATATGTGTGTTGAGAATTAGAAAATTACTTCAACACGCCTAATTCCTTACCTACCTTAATGAAGGCTGCAATACACTTGTCGAGGTGTTCCCGCTCGTGACCAGCTGAGATCTGTACACGAATACGAGCTTGATCCTTCGGCACTACGGGATAATAGAAGCCTGTTACGTAAATGCCTTCTTCTTGCAACTTGGCAGCGTAGACTTGTGACAACTTAGCGTCGTAGAGCATGACAGCGCAAATGGCACTCTGAGTAGGTTTGATGTCGAAACCTGCAGCCATCATCTTGTCGCGGAAGTAGTTAACGTTCTCAACCAACTTGTCGTGAATAGCATTGCTCTCGTCGAGTATCTTAAACGTTTCGAGCGCGGCACCTACAATAGCAGGAGCTACTGAGTTAGAGAAGAGGTAAGGACGTGAGCGCTGACGCAACATGTCGATAATCTCCTTACGACCTGTAGTGAAACCACCCATAGCGCCACCAAAGGCCTTACCAAGTGTGCCAGTGTAGATATCGACACGACCATAAGTATTGAAGAACTCACTCACACCACGACCCGTAGGACCTACAACGCCTGCTGAGTGGCTTTCGTCTACCATAACGAGGGCATCGTACTTCTCAGCTAAGTCGCAAATCTTGTCAATCGGAGCTACGTTGCCGTCCATTGAGAATACACCGTCAGTTACGATGATGCGGAAGCGTTGCTCTTGGGCTGCCTGAAGTTGACGTTCGAGGTCCTCCATATCAGCATTCGCATAACGATAACGCTTTGCCTTGCAGAGACGTACACCGTCAATGATTGAAGCGTGATTCAAAGCATCAGAAATGATTGCATCGTCAGCAGTCAAAAGGGGCTCAAATACACCACCATTCGCATCGAAGCAAGCAGCATATAAAATAGTATCCTCAGTCTTGAAGAATTTAGAAATGGCCTGCTCCAATTCCTTGTGTACATCTTGCGTACCGCAGATAAAGCGAACGCTTGACATACCATAGCCGCGACGGTCCATCATGTCCTTTGCAGCTTGAATCAAGCGAGGATTGTTTGAAAGGCCCAAGTAGTTGTTAGCGCAGAAGTTCAACACTTCTTTGCCCTTTACTTGAATAGCAGCCTGCTGAGGGCCTTCAATCAAACGTTCCTCCTTATAGAGGCCTGCTTCTTTAATATTATTCAGCTCTTGCTGAAGATGTTCTTGAAATTTACCGTACATTGTGTGTATGATTTATAATAAGGTTACTTGTCTAAAAATTAGGACAATGCAAAGGAACAGATTTTTTTTTAAAAATAACAGTGTACAAGTTATAAATATCAAAAAAAGATTGCACCTTTGCAACGCATTTTGACGACTGCGCTAAACAATAACTTTCGTAGCCTGTCAATAAATGTATCAAACGAAACATCTAACAAATACGTGCCAACTTCTTTGCGCCCTTTATATACTATATATATAAGGACTAACTTGCTTGTTAACTCGTCACCCCGTTAACTCGTCAACTTGTTAACTCGTCAACTAAAAGAAAGCACGTACAAACCTCTTTTCATACACACGATGAAGAATATTTTGGTGATTGGTGCTACAGGACAGATTGGTTCTGAGCTTACCATGAAGTTGCGCGGCATTTACGGCAACGATCACGTAGTTTGTGGTTACATTCCCAGCGCTGCCCCTCAAGGCGCATTGGCTGAGAGTGGTCCCGCCGAGATTTGCGATGTTACCAACGGTGAACAAATCGCTGAAGTGGTATTGAAGCATAAGGTTGACGCTATCTACAACCTTGCCGCCTTGTTGAGCGTAGTGGCTGAAGGCCGTCCGCAGCTGGCATGGAAGATTGGTATTGACGGACTTTGGAACGTGCTCGAAGTAGCTCGTGAACACGAATGCTCTGTATTCACCCCCAGCTCTATCGGTTCGTTTGGTCCTGAGACGCCTCCCGACAATGTACCTCAAGACACAATTCAACGTCCACGTACTATCTATGGCGTATCAAAGGTTACTACCGAATTACTCTCTGACTACTACTACCGCAAGTATGGTGTCGACACTCGTGCCGTACGTTTCCCAGGCTTGATCTCATACGTTACACTCCCTGGCGGTGGCACTACCGACTACGCTTGCGACATTTACTACTCTGCCGTTCGTGGTGAAAAGTTCATTTGTCCAATTGCTAAGGGCACTTACATGGACATGATGTACATGCCTGATGCTCTTCGCGCTGCCGTAGAATTGATGGAGGCTGACCCTTCTCGCCTTATCCACCGCAACGCCTTCAACATCGCTGCCATGAGCTTCGACCCCGAAGGCGTACTCGCCGCCATTCGCAAGTACAAGCCTAACTTCGAAATGGAATATAAGGTTGATCCCTTGAAGCAAGCCAACGCTGACTCTTGGCCTAACAGCCTTGACGACATCTGCGCTCGCCAAGAGTGGGATTGGAAACCTGAATATGACCTCGACCGCATGACGGTGGATATGTTGCAAAAGTTGGAAGAGAAACTGAAATAAGCACCAACTCCGCTAAACGCATCAACGCGAATGTTCGCCAACGCGAACGTTCGCGTTTTTTTGAAAACGCTGACGAGACATTCATATCTTATGTTTGGTTTTAAGCATTAACGTCTCATTCATCGTCCGTTCATCTCTTCATTATTTTTCCGTTAATCTTTTCCGTTAATCTTCTCGCTTATGATATCGACTGAAACACTAACGCACAATGCTATTGACGTTTTGAAAGCGTTGATACGTATTCCCTCTATTAGTCGTGATGAGGAGGCCGCAGCCGACTTTATATTCAACTACCTTACAGCACAAGGCGCACACCCCAAGCGCCACCACAACAACGTGTGGTGCGAACAATCAGTGCCAAAAGGCAACCACCCTACCCTACTGCTCAATGCACACATCGACACGGTAAAGCCTGCTGCTTCATGGGTGCACGACCCTTTCACGCCTACCATTGAGAACGACCGCCTTTATGGACTCGGCAGCAACGACTGTGGCGGCGGATTGGTAACGCTGATGCAAGTGTTTTTGGCCTTAAAGGACGACGCTACGCTCCCCTATCACCTCATCTTTCTGGCCTCAGCCGAAGAGGAAGTATCGGGCAAGAACGGCATAGAGTCTGTACTTCCCTTATTGCCTCCCATCGATGTAGCTATCGTGGGCGAACCGACTGGCATGCAACCTGCCGTAGCCGAGAAGGGACTTATGGTTCTCGACTGCACTACGCACGGCCGTTCGGGCCACGCAGCACGTAACGAAGGAGTGAATGCCATTTATAAAGCTCTACCTTGCATCGAATGGTTCCGCACCTATCAGTTTGAGCAACAGACAGACTTATTAGGTCCTGTCAAGATGTCCGTTACCATGGTGAATGCTGGCACACAGCACAATGTTGTGCCCGACACGTGTCAGTTTGTAGTCGATGTGCGCGCCAACGAATGTTACACCAACGAAGAGCTTTTAAGCATTATCCGTCAACACCTACCCGACTGCGATATCCTGCCTCGTTCTACACGCTTGCACTCCTCACACATCAACATCAGCCACCCCATTGTACAAGCCGCCATTGCCGAAGGTCGAACTCCCTTCGGTTCGCCCACGCTAAGTGATCAAGCCCTCATGCGCTTCCCCTCATTCAAAATGGGTCCAGGTGACTCTGCCCGCTCTCACACTGCCGAGGAGTTCATCACCCTCAACGAAATACGTGAGGCTACAGAAATGTACATTAAAATTTTATCTGCTTAATTGGGGGGCGGGTTTGTAACCCGCGGCAGCAGCAAGCCTTGCACTATCTTTGCTTATAGTCGCTTAGCGCGAGAACATACATAACATACA
>ERZ1027181.905-NODE-905-length-14441-cov-12.079730_pt1 | contig 14441 bp, 10 predicted proteins | sample MGYA00519247_ERZ1027181 | MGnify/ENA primary metagenome ERZ1027181 (study PRJEB26926, sample SAMN06164415) | human gut metagenome | biome: ENVO:00009003; feature: ENVO:2100002; material: ENVO:00002003 | host: Homo sapiens | place: USA | collected 2012 ...
GAGATCTGCGCATGTCTCGTGGGCTCGGAGATGTGTATAAGAGACAGGCTATATCAGTATTTATTTTATTAGCTATACTGAGCGTTACAGCGCTTTGTTTGTATAGGGACAGAAATGCTAAAACCATTAACTCTTCTGAGGAAATTACTTCCAATCCAATTGCGTTTTATCAAAAAGATGATATATGGAAAAATGATTTTCTAGGCAATTCTGAATATCATATGGGTGATTCGGGTTGTTTGACTACGTGTATTGCTTCTCAGCTTTTAATGCAGGGAATATCTGTTGAAGAGGTTTCAGGTATTACACCGGGTACATTAAACGAATTTTTTTCAAAAAATAATGTATATGATTCAGAAGGAAATCTTCAATGGGACATTGCCGGTTCGGTATTAAAAATAAAATATATCAGGAAAGAAACCTCTGAAATTAGTGAAAGTGAATTAGAAACATTGATTAAAAATCGTATATATCCAATCGTTAGTGTTAAAATGCCAAAATCCGGAAACTATCATTTTGTACTTTTAGTTGGCTCTGATGAAAAAAACTTTTTGTGTATGGATCCATTAAACAAATACAATGAAATAGTGTCTTTGTCTGAATTTGGAAATAAGATTTATTCGGTAACGTACTGTGAATAAAAGGGTTATTTGTATATGTAAAATAAAAAATGGCTGACGTTTTATGCAGACATCCTAAACGAAGAAATAATAAAACCGAGAAACTAAATCAAATCGAATAGGATAAGGAAACGGAGTACAAAAACAATTTGTACTCCATTTTTAAATTATGTGATAAAATGGCATAATCTTACTGATATATGTTTTATAATTAAAACGGTGCTGTAAATCCTTTTTTATGTTTACAGCACCGCTTTTTGCTCAGGTATCATTTGTTTAAAAGATTATTCTACCTTCACCATTCTATATCCGACGCCGATATGCGTTTGAATATATTGCGGAGAGTCAGCATCTTTTTCCAGCTTTTTACGTAGCGTCGCCATAAAGACGCGTAAAGAAGCAATATCGTTATCCCAACTGCTGCCCCAAATTTTTTGCGTGATCAATGTATGAGTCAAAACCTTGCCGATGTTTCTTGAAAGCAAGCATAAAAGCTTATATTCAATAGGTGTAAGGTGCAGCTCTTCATCATCTAGGTAGGCACAACCTGCGGCATAGTCTATGCTAAGATTGCCGTTTGTGAAAACGGATGCTTCGGCAGCTGTTTCGTTCTGTATCATATTAAGCCGCCTTTGTGTAACTCTGAGCCTTGCTAAAAGCTCTTCTACCGAAAACGGTTTGGTCAGATAATCGTCGGCTCCTGCATCGAGTGCATCGATTTTGTCGGTATCCTCGCTTCGTGCACTGATAACGATAATCGGCATATTTGACCAAGTACGGATTTTTTTAATTACTTCAACTCCGTCTATGTCCGGAAGTCCTAAATCGAGCAGGACAATATCGGGATTATGCGACGACGCTTCCAAAATGGCACTGGAAGCATTTGGTGCGGTTACAAATCTATAATTGTGTGCTTTAAGGGTCGTTGTGATAAGGTTTTTGACTGAATTATCATCTTCAACAACCAATATCAAGGGTTTATTCATGAATTTCTACCTCCCCGGCAGGTAATGTAATAGTGAACACCGTACCGTGCGGTGTATTGTCTGAAACTGCTATTTTGCCGCCATGTGCATTTACTATCGATTTACACAGTGACAATCCCAATCCTAAGCTGCGGCGGCTGTCAGCTATTTTGTTAGCTCCGCTGTAAAACATATCAAACACCCTTTCTTTCATATCATCGGGTATTCCATCACCATTGTCGGCAATGGATATTATCGCTTTATCTCCCTGCTTCCAGGTTTTAATCAGGATATTAGAGCCTTTCGGTGTATATTTAATGGCGTTATCAACAATATTTATGATAACCTGCACCATAAGTTTTGCATCCATTTTAGCGAGAAGATAATCTTCCTTATTTTGAACTGAGATATGGTGTTCAATACTTTTTCGGTTCACATGATGAAGTGCTTCGGAGATCACATCGTCTACTAAATCCTCTGTAATGTGCAGATTTAACCGTCCCTCTTCAATTCTTGTTACCGAAAGAAGATTTTCCACAAGATTGATAAGCCACATTGAATCATCGTAAATATCGGTATAAAGCTGCTTTTTTGTAGCCTCATCAAAGGAATTGCCGTTTGATAAAAGATTGCTTGCATTGCCTGAAATGGAAGTAAGCGGTGTTCTCAGATCGTGCGAAATTGCACGCAGGAGATTGGCACGAAGCTGTTCATTTTTAGCGAGAATTGCCGCTTCTTCCTTTTCTCTTGCGTTCTTTTCATTTTCCAATGACATGGCACATTCACCGAGTATGGATAACAGTATACTTTTTTCAAATGAGTCAAGCGGCTCTTTACCGATATAAATCCCGACAACTCCGTAAACACAGTTGTTTACTCTGATTGCAAGATACAGGCATTTAGCACTGGAAAGCGTTTCGGTAGTAGCCCCTGCGTGCTTGTTGTTTTTTTGTACCCACTCCGCAACCGCTTTCTCATTTGTACTTGTTATTTCTTCGTTCGTTTTATCATCTGAAACGGTAAAAATATGCGGTTCGCTGAGTTTTTTATTTTCCGCCAAATAGAATACAATATCTTTACCGAGCAGCTTGATAAGCTGATTTGCTGTTGCAGAAACGATTTCGTTTTTACCCTTTGCCTGTTGTAAAAGCTGGTTTGTGTCGAACAATACCTTTGTTCTGTAAGCCGCCTGTGCTGTCTGCCTTGCATGATTTTTGAGTTTTACGGCAAGCGAGCTTGTGAGCAGTGCCGCCAAAAACATAATCAGGAATGTAATAGGGTAGCCTTTGTCGTAAGCCTGAAGAGTGAACTGCGGATCGGTAAAGAAATAGTTGAAAACCAAAACGCTGACAATAGAAGAAATCAGGCTGTAAATCCGATGTCTTGTAACGACCGATGTTATAAGAACACCGAAAACATATACAGTAATAATATTGGCTTCTGCAAATCCCAAGTATCGAAACAGCAGTCCGATACAGCTTGATAAAATCAAAATTGCAACGCTTTTTAAAAAATCCAAAACCGAAAACACGATTTCATTTTTCTTTCTTGCTTTTTTAGCACGGTATACGGAACTTTTACCCTTTGTGTCCGGTATAATATGCACATCCAAATTCGGTACACTTGCAATCAACTTTTCTGTAAGTGTGGGTTTGCTGAATATGCTTTTTCTGGTTGCTGCACTTCTTCCTATTACAATTTTTGACACGCCAGACAGCCTTGCAAATTCAGCAATTTGAACCGATACATCCTCCCCGTAAACCGTTTCGATTTTAGCACCGAGCTGTTCGGCAAGACGCATATTGCTTCGCAGACGCTTTACATCTTTTTCTGGCATAACCTGAAAATCAGGTGTTTCCACAAATAAAGCGGTAAAAGCGCCTTTAAATGCACTTGCCATTCGGGCAGCTGTTCGAATGATTTTTGCATTGGACGGTGACGATGAAAGGCAGACCAGAATATGTTCATCGGTATGATAATCGCTGTGACTTTTTATTCTGACAGTTTCGGTAAGCAGATTTACCCGGTCGGCACAGCGGCGCAAAGCAATTTCCCGAAGTGCCGTAAGATTTTCCGCAGTAAAGAAATTCTCTGTAGCACGCTCTGCTTGAACTGAATTATAAACATTTCCCGCATGCAGCCGATCAATCAATTCCTGCGGCTCAATATCGACAAGCTCAACCTGATTGGCATTATCAAATACCGAATCTGGGATTCGCTCGTGTACCATAATGCCAGTTATAGATGCAACGGTGTCATTAAGACTTTCGATATGCTGAACATTTACGGTAGTATAAACATCTATTCCTGCATTCAACAACTCTTGAATATCCTGATAACGCTTTGTATGGCGGCACACAGATGCATTGGTATGGGCGAGCTCATCTACAAGAATTAATTGCGGGTGCCTGGAAAGTGCGGCATCAAGATTAAATTCCGAAAGAGTAATTCCGTTATATTCCGTAATAAGATTCGGAAGACATTCCAATCCGTTGATCAGCGCAGAGGTTTTAGGACGGGCGTGCGGTTCAATGTAACCGGCAACGACATCAATACCGTGTCTCTTTGACGCATGTGCAGCTTTCAGCATAGCATAAGTTTTGCCGACTCCTGCGGCATAGCCGAAGAAAATTTTCAAATGCCCTCTGTTTAGGCTTTGTTCTTCCTTTTTAATTTCCTTTAGAAATTGTTCCGGGCTTTGTCTTATTTCGTCCATGAGAACACCTCCTGTAAGTCTAATATTTTGTGAAAGTGAAATTAAAAGAATTTTTTCTTTTTAAAGTAAATAAATTCTCCAATTGCAATAATAACTGCGACAAGAATCACAGCCGGATAGCTGTACCGCCATTTAAGCTCAGGCATATAGGCAAAGTTCATTCCATACCAGCCCGTAATTAAAGTAAAGGGCAGAAAAAAAGTGGTAACAATTGTGAGAATCCCCATAATCTTATTTTGCTGTACATCTTGCTTTGATTGATAAAGCTCACGAAGCTGAAGCATATTTTCACGAAGCAGATGTACGTGATCTTGCAATCGCTCTGCACGATGCGTAAACTTATCCCAAATCTGAATGTCGTCTGCGAATGAAGAACATATACGGGATTGAAACAGCTCTCCTATATCCGTCAGCTGTTCATAGTAAGCGTTTAATTCAGACAGTTTTTGCCTGCGTTTTGTGAGCAAATCAAAAAAGTCTTTAGAGCCACCGCTGATGATATTTTCTTCCATTTTCTCTGTTTCTGCTTCTATATGAGAAAGATACAGAACATCATCCTCTATCATTTGCTCCATAAATTGCAAAAGAAGCTGAGCCGGACTGTATATTTTCTGAAACATACTTATCCGCTTTTCTACCCATAATTTCAGATCACCTACATCTTCGACACATAAAATAGATTGCTCCGTTAAATAAAAGCCGAAAGAAAGCTGCGGTAAACGCTTTGCACTTTTTTGTGGCAAGCGTAAGGTTCCTATAATGCAATTTTTAAATACCTCTGCCTTACAATAACGAATTGATCCAAAGCAGCGAAGAAATTCTTTATAATACGGCAATTGTTCTTTATATTCATGAAATTCTGCCGTACTCATAATCGTAAAAAACGGTTTTATATCACCACAATTTTGGGTGGCTTGCAGACTCCCGTCTTTTGAATTTATAAAATATTGTACCATAATTTCTCCTTTCTGCTCTCTATTATATCACAGTATGAAAGCTTTTTCTACTTTACATACGCTGCATTAATTCTGCTTGATTAGACAAAAACAAATCGAAAAACTATTTGCAAAGGCATTATTTGAATCCTTTTTCCATAAAACAACGGTGTGCGGTAACAGTCTCCTGCATGGTGTTTCCTGCATCAACTCTATTTTGTGTCCTGAAATTGCTGCAACCGCAACCGTAACAATGCCCATACTGCCGATTTGAATTAAAAACAGGATCACACCCTGCCCGAATGTTGATCAGTATGCAGATGTATTATGGATTACCAAACCGGTTACACAGACTGCGTAAGTAGCGGTGTAAACAGTGCGTCTGAAAATACAGCACCTTTGCCGTCTCTTGTTGCAGCGGGCATCATTAACATTATGCTGCCTAAAATTATCACAGACATAAATCCCAATATAATAATTTGAAACGATGTTATATGCTTATGTTTTAGATTTTTCTGTTTTACATAACAGACACCTACGCAATCTTAATATTATATTTAGGCTGTCTTTATTTTATCTTAATCTGTATTAAGCTGGCGTAAGTAAGATAAAGACAATATTAAGATTGCATAAAGATAAAGGCGGAAAAGCCGAAACTCTTCCGCCTTAAAACTATTATAGAATTCCGTCCAACATTAAATTAACCTTCAGCACATTAACGGTTTTTTCTCCGAACACACCTAAGAACTTACCGCTTGTACATTTATCGATAATTTCCCGCACTTCATCCTCAGTCATATTATCGGCTTTTGCGATTCTTGCTACCTGATATTCGGCGGCAGCAGGGGAAACATGCGGGTCAAGTCCGCTGCCCGAGCAGGTTACAAGGTCAACCGGGATTGCTGTTTCGTCCATATCGGGGTTTGCCGCCTGAAGTTTTTCCACACGCTCTTTCACCAAAGCTTCATATTCTTCGCTTGCCGGAGAAAGGTTTGACGGTGAGGCATACATCAGAGTTTTTCCGTTTTCATCCTTGTAGGTTGAAACATCAATATTCATAATGCGTCCCCACATATGTCCGTCATCCGTATATTGTTGACCAAGCAGTTCACAGCCATACTTTTTTCCATCAACCTCAATGATACTGCCATTTGCTTTATCTGGGAAAATAAGCTGTGCAATACTTGTAACAACGCCCGTATAAATAATGCCGCAGAGTAATGTAAAGATAAGAAAGATTATTGCTGCTTTAGGCAGTACATTTTTTATTGTTTTCATTTAAAAACCTCCTACTTATGCCAAACCGAACAGTGCAAACAGCATATCAATCAGCTTAATGAAGATAAAAGGTGCTGCAAGACCGCCGAGACCGTAAATTAACAAGTTGCGTGACAAAAGCTTGCCTGCCGGAACCTCACGGTATTTTACTCCTTTGAGTGCCAACGGAATCAGTGCAATAATAATCAGTGCATTGTAAATTATTGCGGATAAAACAGCACTTTGCGAAGAATGAAGTCTCATAATATTAAGTGCCGAAAGTTCCGGATAAAGTCCTATAAACAAGGCGGGGATAATGGCAAAATACTTTGCTATATCATTTGCAATAGAGAAGGTAGTCAGACTTCCTCTTGTCATCAAAAGCTGTTTGCCGATACGGACAATATCAATAAGCTTTGTAGGCGACGAATCGAGATCAACCATATTTCCGGCTTCTTTTGCTGCCTGCGTACCTGTGTTCATTGCAACTGCCACATCAGCCTGAGCAAGAGCAGGGGCATCGTTTGTGCCGTCACCTGTCATTGCTACAAGGTGTCCTTTGCTTTGAAAATCACGTATCATTTGAAGCTTACCTTCCGGTGTTGCTTCGGCAAGGAAATCATCCACACCCGCTTCAGCGGCAATTGCTGCTGCGGTCATTGGATTATCTCCTGTAATCATAATGGTTTTTATACCCATTTTACGAAGATCAGCAAATTTCTCTTTTACCCCCTGCTTGATAATGTCTTTAAGGTGAATAACGCCGAGTATTTTATGATTTTTTGCCACAACAAGAGGAGTGCCGCCCTGATTTGCAATGCCTTTAACGATTCGGTCACATTCCTCCGAATATATCCCGCCTGACTGCGTTACATATTCCTGCATGGTATCGGCTGCTCCTTTACGGATTTGGTTGCCGTCATAATCCACGCCGCTCATACGGGTTTTTGCGGTAAATGGAATAAAGGTCATATTTTTGTCGGAAAGCTCTCTGCCGCGAATACCGAATTTCTCTTTTGCAAGAACGACTACGCTTCTTCCCTCAGGAGTTTCATCTGCAAGAGAGGAAAGCTGTGCCGCATCGGCAAGCTCCTCTTCACTTGCACCGTCTACGGGGATAAAAGCACTTGCTTTACGGTTACCGAGCGTAATCGTACCGGTTTTATCAAGCATAAGTATATCTACATCTCCTGCGGCTTCAATGGCTCTTCCGCTCATGGCAAGGACATTTGCCTGATTCAGTCTGCTCATACCAGCAATACCGATTGCCGAAAGCAGTGCACCGATGGTTGTAGGTGCAAGGCAAACAAGCAAAGCAACCAAGGTAGTAACTGAAATCGGATTTTCAATTCCTGCCTGTTTTGCAGAGAATATTGAGTAGGTATACAGCGATACGGTAACAAGAATAAATATAATGGAAAGTGCAACAAGGAAAATTTGTAATGCGATTTCATTAGGCGTTTTTTTTCTGGAAGCACCCTCAACCATAGCAATCATTTTATCAAGAAAGCTTTCACCGGCTTCATTTGTTATCCGCACGACAATCCAATCGGAAAGCACGGTAGTGCCACCTGTTACGGCGCTTCTGTCACCGCCTGCCTCACGGATAACAGGTGCGGATTCACCTGTGATAGCACTTTCGTCTACGGAAGCGGCTCCTTCGATAACCTCACCGTCGCCCGGGATTTGCTCTCCAGCTTTCACAATGACGATATCGCCTTTTTTAAGAGTAGCGGAAGAAACAGCGGTTATCTGCTCTTTTTTATCGGCAGAAGGTATCTTGTGTGCTTCAACATCTTTCTTAGATGCTCTTAAAGAATCTGCCTGTGCTTTTCCTCTGCCTTCTGCAATGGCCTCTGCAAAATTTGCAAAGATACAAGTAAACCACAAAATTACTGCAATCGCCAGCGTATATCCGTTGGAAGCGTCCTTTATTCCGAACAACGAAACAAGCCATAATCCGCTTGTCAGAATTGCCGAAATATACACCAAAAGCATAACAGGATTTTTCACCTGTGTTTTCGGGTTTAATTTTATAAATGAATCTTTTATGGCTCTGCCGAGCATTTTTTTATCGGCAAAGGCACTTTTGGCTGATTGTGTCATATCAGTACCTCCTTATATGATACTCTTTAAAAATTCTGCAATCGGACCGAGTGCCAATGCAGGTAAGAAGCTGAGTGCACCGATAATCAGGACAATTAAAATCAGTAAAAATACAAACATACCGTTTGTTGTGGAAAGTGTACCTGCACTTGTTGCAATTTTCTTTTTACCTGCAAGACTTCCTGCAATCGCCAGCGTTCCGATAATTGGCAGGAATCGTACAAACAACATTACAAGTCCAAGAGAAATATTTAAAAATACTGTATTTGCATTAAATCCAGCAAACGTAGAACCGTTGTTGCCTCCACAGGAAGAATAAGCATAGAGTAGTTCCGAAAAACCGTGTGCACCGCTATTGTTTAAACTATCAGAAACACTTGGAATTATAGCCGCTATACCACTTCCCACAAGAATGGCAATAGGTGTCGCAAGACATACGAGAACAGACCATTTCATTTCATACGGTTCAATTTTTTTGCCCAAAAATTCTGGTGTTCTACCTACCATCAGACCGGCAATAAACACCGTTAGAATCGCAAAGGCAAGCATACCGTAAAGACCGCAGCCGACGCCGCCGAAAACAACCTCGCCGAGCTGCATAAGAAGCATTGTCACCATACCACCGATCGGTGTGTAGCTGTCGTGCATCGAGTTGACAGAACCATTAGAAGCTGCCGTTGTAAATGCCCCCCAAGTAGAGGAAGTAGCAATACCAAACCGTGCTTCCTTACCTTCCATATTGCCGCCCGCCTGATCAATCATCGAAATGTTGACACCGTCCTGTGCAAGCTGCGGTGTTGCAAGCTGTTCGCTAACGGCGATAGAACTGAGAGCCAATACCAAACATATAAACATTGCCGAAAAAATCGCAATGCCCTGTTTCGTGTTTTTTACCGCTTTACCAAAGGTGAAACACAACGCTGCAGGAATAAGCAGTATTGAGAGCATTTCAATTATATTTGTAAAGGCGTTCGGATTTTCCGAAGGATGAGCGGAGTTTACGCCCATATAACCGCCACCGTTTGTACCGCTTTGCTTAATGGCAACCTGACTTGCAGCAGGTCCCATAGGCACAAACTGCTCGGTAACAATTTCGGCACCTTCAACTGCTTTGCCGTCTATCGTTACAATGCCTGTTTCAATATCAATTTCAGCATCTTCAAGAATTTCACCGTCTGCACTTACCGCAATCGGTTCAACGAGCGATACGGTTTCAGCACCCTTAAGGTTCTGAATAACACCTCCGCCTACAAGGCATAGTGATATTACAAGATTAAGAGGAATTAAAATATGAATGACGATTCTTGTTATATCCACCCAAAAGCTTCCTAAACCATCGACTTTGACCTTTGTAAATCCTCGTATCAGTGCAAACAGCACGGCAATACCGGTAGCTGCGGATACAAAGTTCTGCACAGTAAGTCCGAGTGCCTGTGTAAGATAGCTAAGTGTAGATTCACCGCTGTATGCCTGCCAGTTTGTATTTGTTACAAAACTGGCAGCTGTATTAAAGGATAAATCCCATTTTACACCTGAAAGTCCCTGTGGATTGCCGGGAAGAACACCCTGCAAAAGCTGAAGTAAAAACATAAAAACTAAGCCGATGCTTGAAAAAATCAGAACGGAAACGGCATATTTTTTCCAGTTCATTTGTTCGTCTTTTTTTACACGCATAACCTTATACACAGCGTTTTCGCATGGTGTAAGAATTTTGGAAAGAAAAGTTTTCTCTCCGTTCATTACTTTCTTGATATATGCTCCAAGCGGAATCGCCAAAACAATAAGAATGGCAAGATAGAGTATGTATTGTATTACTACACTCATTTTTGGTCATCTCCTTTCATTAGTATATAGAAATAATAGATGAGCAGTGCTACAGCACAAAGACCAATAAATCCGATTATAATTTTCATAGTCTTACCTCCTTATCTGTTATTTTAACAGCACAAGAATTAAATCGGGATTAGCAGAATTTATAACATATTAAAATTACATTAAGACTCTTACAGCCATCCGCAAATCAAAGCGATAGGAATTGTAATAATAACTGTAAAAAAGAACACGGTAGCGAGAATACAAATCGGCATACCGATAAATAACGCAAAAAAGGATAGATACGGATGTTTAAATGTAAAACGTTCCGCATGTGCCTCTATGCGTTTGTCAAGTTCGCGTATAGTTTTAAATATAACTGACATATTTAATCCCTCCTTACGCTTATAGTTTAGCATAGGAGAAATTAAAACGGGGAAAAGACATCTTTGATTACTGTTAAGAAAAAATAAAGTCAGGATTACCGGATAAATACCAATAATCCTGACTTTATTTTTCCCGTTTTTTGATTTTATGTTATGTTACTGCTAATCAAATTAAGAAATTTATTTTTATTTGTGTAAATGTCGAAGCTGTTAAGACTTAAATCTTCGTGATAATAGCCTTGTAAAATTTACAATGATAGTATTCTATCTCTTGACTTGAATTCCTGCTGTTATTTATACTGCCAAAGGGTTTCAGGCACACCTGAAAAAGCCTTTTGACCCCAAAAGGCGATACTTGCTGGTATAGTGTATCACTTTTAACAGCACAAATTTTTGTGAACATTATCTGCTTACAAATTTTTTTACAACATTAAATCTTAATGAAAATATGCATGGGACAGCACATATATTTCTTTTCGGCAAGAAAAAATTCAATGTTACAATAAAAAAGTATGATGATAAAAATACTTAGCTGATAAATGCATAATACCAGCAAGCAACGCCTTTGGATATCCAAAGGCAGCTTATCAGGGAAAAATCCCTCAAACCCTTTAAATTAATATAACATTTTTCAGCAAAGTGTATTGACAATAAAAGGATATACTGATAAAATAAAAATATAAAAACAGCTGCCCGGTGAGGAACGTGTCTCTGACATGAACCTCAGGCAGTCATGGAAACCACTTTGGCATTCTGAAACCCAAATGGGTCGGTTACCATGAGAGTTCACAGTGTAAAAGCTGTGTCGGGATACGCTTTCTTTCTGACAGCGGAAAGGATGCGTATGAGTAAGCTGATAACTTATGAGAATCAGACTATTGAAGTTTCCGACAGACTGTTTGAATTTATGGAACAGGATAAAAAACATCAGGCGGCTGAAGAACGCTCCGACCGTCGACATCTTAGTAAAAGTAGTTTTGAAACGGTGAAGATAAAACAGGAGTGCAGCAGTAAAGAGTTTGAAAATCTTGTTTTTCATAAGCTGAGTTTGAAGAAAATGCTTAGTGCTTTGAAAGAACTGTCGGCAGATGAACAAAAGCTGATTGAAATGTATTATTGGGATAAACAATCAATGCAGGAAATCGGAAAAGCATTTGCAGTAACAAAAATGACAGTATCAAAAAGACATAAAAAGATTCTTGATAAGCTGAGAGCTTCCGTTATTTAACGGAGGCTCTTTATTTTTTTATTCAAAATGGTTTACAAATATCATCTGAGTGTCCTTAATATATAGAGGACAATTTTTTCGGGCTGTTTAAAAGACGGTTGATTCCGTCTCAGCCATTCCTCTGAAATAATTCAGATTTAAAGTGTGACAGTAGTGACAGTAAAGATTCTACTGTCGTTACCGTCACATAAAGCAAAGCTTAAAGTATGTCAAACCCTTTGTACACCTTGTTTTACGGTGGTTACATAAAGCGTGACAATAAAAAAATGTGACAGTAACTTACTGTCACAAAATTGGTTGCTGTCACGGAAAATCAAGCAAACATAAGCCGATTTAAGCTCTCATAATTTTAATCGGGAAAGTATCGGCAGAGGATAGAAAAACGGCACACAGAGCGTTTGTGGACGAATACATAAAATAAATGGGTGGTGATAAAAATGTGGATTAGAAATTACGCACAAAAGCATAAAAAGTCGGTTTAATTAAGACATCAGATAAAAAATTGCCGGTTAAAGCGACGGCGTCGCAATCACAGTGTTCGGCAAAGCCGACCGCCGAGAAACGCCGAATTTACAGCATTTCAGCCATTATTTAAAATGGCGTCAAAAATATGCAGAGTATGAAATTTAGGTGTCAATGCAATCTCAAAATCAGTGGAAGTACGGTAATATAGGAGTTTGGAGCATGTACCTAAAAGTCATACCGCAAAAATATGGGGGTGAAAAAGATAAAAAAGATAGGAATAAGCTTAGACGATAAAACTTTAAAGCTTTGCGATGAATATGCGGATAGGACTTCAAAATCACGTTCGGATTTTATCGCAAAAGCTATCAGAGAATGGATATTCAGGTGCAAATTTTAACCGTCCTGCTTATAAAGAAATGATGTATGAGGTTGAATGCGGAAATGTCAGTACAGTAATTGTTAAAGACCAGTCCAGACTGGGGCGTGATTATTTACAGACAGGAATGCTTATGGAAGTGATTTTTCCACAGTACGATGTCCGATTTATAGCCATAAATGACGGAGTAGACAGCGACAAAGGCATTAATGATTTTTCGGGAATAAAGAATTATTTTAATGACCTTTATGCAAGAGATACATCTAAAAAAATCCGTGCTGTTAAGCGTGCAATCGGTGAACGGGGCGAGCGTGTCGGAACTACAATTCCATACGGATATATGAAAGACCCTGAAAATCCAAAACATCTTATCGTCGATCCTCAAACTGCACCGATAGTTAAAAGAATATTCGAGATGTATTCAAACGGAATAGGGATCGTCAGAATATGCAATAAGTTTTACAGCGAAAAAATAACTTCACCAAGTGTTTATTTGTTCAATACAACAGGAAGCCGTTCAGGAAAACCTGATTTATCAAGACCATATAATTGGGTAACGACTACAATCAGAAGAATACTGTCTAATCAAATATACTGCGGAGATACAGTAAACTTTAAGACTTATTCAAAATCTAACAAGCTCAAAAAGAGAATAAAAAACAGTCCTGAAAACATACTGATTTTCAAGGATACCCATGAAGCTATAATTGACAGAAAGACCTTTGACCTTGTACAAAAGCATTTTGAGGGAAGAAAACGACCTGACAAACAAGGTGAGATGGACAAGTACGCAGGTTATTTATACTGCGGTGAATGCGGTTCCCGATTATACCTGCACAGAGCAAAGACTATGAAGCCTGAGCAAAATAACTTTATGTGCGGAGGTTATCAAAGTCGAACAACAGACTGTACCTCACACTACATAAGAGAACAGGTGCTTGACAAAATAGTGTTGGAACAACTCAAGACTATGACTGCTAAGGCAAGGGAAAACACAGAAGAATTTTATGCAATGGCATTACAGAACGGTGAAGCTGAAGCTAAGAAATTTTACAGGCAGACAGAGCGTGAAAAACAGCAGATTGAAACAAGAATAAGTCAGGTAGAAAACATTATACGGTGTTTGTATGAGGACAGAGCAACCGGAAGAATCACACCTGAACGCTACGATACTATGGCAAGCGGTTATGAACAGGAACAAGAGGAACTCACACAGGAGCTTAAATCCATAACTGATAAAATATCGGAAATGGACATGCGTGATATATATGTAAAAGAATTTATATCAAAGGCCAAAGAATACATCGAACTGCCCAAGCTAACTCCCGAACTGCTGAGAACCTTTATTCGCAGGATTGAGGTATTTGAAAAAGAAGAAAAATACTCAAGAACCTGCGGTAACACAATTAAAATTTACTACACTTTTCAGGTTTAATTCCCTTAATACGAAGAAACCCACAGGCTTTAGCCTGTGGGCAGTACAAACTTATATTCTCCGTTAGCGATATCACGCATTTAAGTCTGTCTCTTATACACATCTCCCGAGCCCACGAGACATGCGCAGATCTCGTATGC
>ERZ1027181.909-NODE-909-length-14375-cov-6.094902_pt1 | contig 14375 bp, 14 predicted proteins | sample MGYA00519247_ERZ1027181 | MGnify/ENA primary metagenome ERZ1027181 (study PRJEB26926, sample SAMN06164415) | human gut metagenome | biome: ENVO:00009003; feature: ENVO:2100002; material: ENVO:00002003 | host: Homo sapiens | place: USA | collected 2012 ...
AAGGAGTATCGTCGGCAGCGTCAGATGTGTATAAGAGACAGTGAAAAAGCAACACCACCTTATTTGTATAGTCGCTTCACTTTTGTTCTGGTTGGTGGGGTGCAGTGCCATTCAAATCAAAGATATCCCCGTCTCAATTTCCCAAGCGCCATTGGAGAACGAAGAAATTTCAAATAGTGAACAGGCCGAATCTCCTCTGGAAGCTGAAGACTCGACATCTGTTACAATCACAGAAAGCGGCGACTTTTCAGAGGCTGAGCAATTGGGCTTCACCGGTGCGAACATCGGGCAGGGCGGGCTGATGGCCGGAGACGGCGAGTGGGTCTATTACCGCAGCGAATCTGACTGGGGCCTTTACCGGGCACGCACGGACGGCAGAGAGCAGACGCAGCTGCTGCCGCCGGAGGACTATGCGCCCAGCAGCATCAATGTGCTGGGTGGCTGGGTCTATTTTTCAAACTTCCGGGATGGGTTTTCTCTCTGGCGCGTGCGCACGGATGGAAGTGAAGCGGAAAAGCTCGTGGATGGTTATTGTCATACGTTCCTTGTAACGGAAGGCGGTATTTATTATGACTGCCGCGATGAGAACAACGTCATGCGAACCTTTCATGCAGAACTGGACGGTAGCGCACAAACGCTTCTGTACGAGAGCTGTGCGCCGACCACGTACTATGAGGGTAAGCTGTATCTGTATGATTTCAGAAGCGGAACGCTGTATGCATACAATACCGAAGCAAACGAGCGCGAGATCCTGTTTGAAGGCAAATACGATGCGGCATTTTTCAGCGTAGATGACACAGGCATATATTTCTGGGACGATATGTGCGATTACTGTCATCTTGACCCTGAAACAAAGGAGATCACTGTCCTGCATAAGGGCCCCATCGGCGATTATTTCAATTACTATGACGGCACGGTCTATTATGTTGCCTATGGCGGCAAGAATTACGACTATGATTGCTGCTACGCGATGGACGTGGAGACAGGCGAGCAGAAAGCGATCCTCTCGCTGTCGCCAGAGATGTACGACGCATTTGGTGATCCCATCGGCATCACGCGGGTCGACTACCGCAATGGAAATTATGACGCAGACAGCATCCCGACGAACGAAGAAGGTTGGCCGATGGCGCTTAACGAACTTGTCGACGGTCTGTTTGTTGTGAACGGACAGGTCTTTGCGCGCGGACGGCTGGCGCGGACAGGAATGGCGGAGACATGGATTCTCTGTGACGGTGCGAGCGGCACAGTGTGGGGATAGAATGTAGTTCTTGTATGTCCCCAAAGTTGTAAAGAATGGAGAAAACCGCTGGTTACCCAGCGGTTTTCTTTAATATCCCTTAAGCCGCTTTCCGAAATCGCAGGCCGTTTGCCCGCACGGACAGCTCCTGCGACAAAAGGCGCAGCGTTTCAAATTCATCGTCGAGGCCGTCAAGCTCCCGGCGAAGAATTTCTTCATAGTGCTGTTTCTTCTGTTCCAGCGTGGCAATCTTGTTGACCCACCGCTCCATGACGCTGGGGCTGCGGCTGCCACTCTGGATGAGATAGTCGGCCTTCTCCTGATACAGCGCGATCTCCTTCTTGACGGCGGAATAAAATTCCTCCGTCATTTTGTCGCGCTGCTTGGCGTCATCAATGATGTAAAAGCTGTTGACGCTCAAGGAGTTGTCGTTCTGATTCATCGCGCTGAGCTGCTCAATGAACGTTTCAAACGTATCCACTTTGTCCATGTGCTGTCGAGGGATGAAATAGAGGTGCCCGGTCGTGCTGACCTTGGTCGCCTCCAGCATCCGCAGATAGCTCAGGCAGATCGTCTCGATCTGTCTGCGGTTCGCGCAGACCTGATAAAGCTCGAACAGTTCCTCCGCCCGGCGGCAATAGTTCAGGGGATCAATATCGGCGTCAACGCCGATATTGTCATACCCAAACCGATTATCGCGCCGGTCGTAAAAGATGTTTGCCAGCTTTTCATACTGGTTCGTCCGCTGGTTGAGCGTTTCCTTGACCAGCTCGCGGGAATATACGTCCTCAGTGTGCGCATTGTCGCGGCAGTAGACCGCATAGATATGATGCGCACCGGGGCTTTTTACCGTGATCCGATCCTTGATATCGCCCGTCGCGGAGCGGAACGCATCCGACACGGAAATTCGCTTGCTGCCGGAATACGGGATGTTCAGATCCTCGCAGAGCTGCGCCAATGTTTCCTTCTCCACCAGAATGTTGGCAAGCGAGAAATAGAGGAATTTGCCCAGCACGGAAGTCTTGTCGCCGTTGGCAGCGCCAAGGATGTCCTGAAAATTCGTAATATTTGTCATACGCAATTCCTTTCTTTAAGCCGTCTTTCGTTTCGTCCAGTCCAGCAGATAATCGTCCACGCCCTTGAAGCGCGGGTTCCAGGTACATTGATAGTACCGGATGCCCGGAATCGACTGCACCTCGCGGCGCAGGGTGAGGATTGCCTGCCAAACCTGCGGATTCGTAAACTGATCCATGTCCATCGCCTCCATGACCTCCGTGACGCCGAGCGACTGGAGCGTTTCCCGCAGACCCTTGTGGGCGTTCACGCCGCCGAGACACACAAAGAGCGCATCGTTTGCAAAGTAGCTTGCAATATCGCCCTTGAGCGGCCCCTCGGTGAGATAGGCACGCTTCTGCGTCGTGTCTCCGGTGACGTGGATCCAAGAATAGCTGCGGGCCCCGTTTTCCATGCGGCTTGACCGGCTGGACAGCCAGCGGTATTTTCGCGCCGCATCGCCGTCCAGTCGGATCTTCATACCCTGAATGAGACCATCCTTGTTCCGCACCGGAATGAGAAATCCATTCGCGCCTGCCAGCGTCCATGCCCCGTCCTTCGTATAAAAGCCGGGCAGTCCGTGCAATTCGTGATCGCACCGGAGAAGTGACGCCAGCAGCCGCCGTTCGGATTCCGTTTCCGGCATGGATTTATAGCCGTTGCGGGCAATGATCTCATCCGGGAGTCCTCGTTCATGGAGATTGCCTCTGTGCCGGTCGGAGAGCGTCAGAAGGGACAGCATCTCCGAATAGGCCGCATGGCGCTGCTCCAGCGCATACGGCTCCCGGCTCGTTGTGTTTGGGGAGCTGGGCTGCAAGGGCAGCTTATACACGTTGCTCTTTGCAGCCAGCTCCAAGTATGCTTCTTTGTTTGTCAGACCATTCAGCCGCGCATACAGCGTCACGCTGTTGCCGCTTGCACCGCAGAGATTGCAGCGGTATTGATCGGTCCGTGTGTTCAGACTCAGATGATATTTGCCGGTTCCGTGGTCACCGCAGAAGGGGCAGCTTGCCTCAACTTCCTCGCTGTGAAGCGTTCGGTCGTTGAGGACAAGCCCGCACCGTCTGGCGGCTTCCAGGATCGGCAGCTTCTGATAGGCCAGACGGCGCGCCCCCTTTCTGAAAAGTAAGGTTACGCCGCCTTTGGCATTGCAGTGCTGCCAGCCCGCACGGAAAGCTCCGCATTACGGACGCATTTGGCGAGGATCATCTGACTGGTCGGACGGATGTTGCTGAGATCGTCCACAGATTCCATGTTGTCGAAGAACACCGGGTAATTACGGCCTGTGAGCCGCTTCACCAGTTCAGACACCTCTGCGCCTGCCCGGATCTTCTCAGAGAGCGAGAGCCGGTCGTAGCGGCGGCCGTTGTAGGTAAAGCGGAACACATCCTTTAATTCTCCGGTCGTCTTGACCACATCATAGAGCGAGATCTTCACGCGGTTCAGCGCGAGTTTGGAGAATGTCATCTCCGCGCGCTTGCTCATGTAGAGGATCACGTCTTTCATAACGATTTTCTTTTCCGTGATCTCCTCCTCAATGGCCTTGATGCGCGTATCAAAGTCCTCCGGTGCAGCGCTCAGAACCTGCTGCGCGGCGGCAAGCTGCACCCGGCAGTCTTCCAGCGACGCTTTGCATTCCGCAAGGCGTTCGCTGTCCGCGGGACTCAGCGTACCGCATTCGATGCTGGCCGTCAGGTTCTGGATGCGTCTGCGAAGCTGCTCCAAGGTCTGCTGGCGCCGCGTATTCTGCTGTGCGGCAGCGGCCTGAAGCTGCTCCCGTTCCTGATTCAGCGCGTCGATCTCAGACTGGTATCTGACCAGATCATCCGCTTTGAACTGCTCGAACGTATTTTGACTTTTCTGCTCCATCTCCTGAAGCTCCGCGATCTGGCTCTTGAACTGTGTGCCGTCGGCAGCGATTTTCTCCGTTTCCGCCTGTAAAGCCTGACGGAACGCCGGATATTCCTGCTGCGAGAGGACACGGCGGCAGACCGGGCAGCTTGTACCCGGCTGAAACCGCTTCAAAAGCGCAGCGTTCTGCTGATACTTCTTTCCGAGCGCCTGCACCTTTGCCGTATCCTCTGCCAGCGGGTCTGTGTATTTTGGCTGGTAGACCTCGGACGACCGAGCGCCCAGCTTTGCGTGAAATTCTTGCAGCTTCGCATCTAGTTCTGCCGTATCCGGCGTTTCCGGCGCTTCACCGGAAAGCTCCTCATACTGCTCGCTGGCCTGCACGAGCTGCTCCTGCAACTCCTCTAAATTGACGTTTTCAAACCGACGCGCCTCCAGCGACGCGATCTCCTGCTGCAAGTCCTGAATCTGCGCGGTCAGCCTGCTGGAGAGTTCTTTGCTGCTCTGCCGCTGCTTCTGCGCCAGATCCAGCTTGCCGCTCAGATAGACTGCGTTCTGTTCCAGTTCCCGAATCTCCTCCCGGCGATTCTTGAGAAACGTCTCTGGGGACGGAAGCTGCACACCTGACAGCCGCTGCTGCGTCTGCTCATTGAGCTGCGCCAGCACATCAGCCTGCGGAATGGGCGGCAGATACCGCTCCAGCAGCTTCTTTCCATCCTCGCCGAGTTCTTCAATGAAGTACAGCGGGTTGAAAATGGAGAGAAACACATCGCGTTCTCCGAACATCTCATTGAGATCCGTCTGCCGGATGGCATAGCCGTCATAGGTGATGCTCATGCGATCCTTCTGCCGGCTGCGGGTCAGTTCGTGCGCTCTGCCGGTATCATCCGTAAAGCGCATTGTGATTTGCAAGTCCGGATTCGTCTCGTTGTGCAGCCGGTCGATGCCGCGCTCCCCGAAAAAGGGAAGTCCTGTGACGGCAAACGCAATGGCGTCGGCCAGACTGGATTTGCCGCGGCCGTTGCCGCCGGTCACAATGGTAGGATTGCCGAACGTGATCTCCATAGGCGCTTCATAGCATTTGAAGCCGGAGACGGTCATGCTGCTGATCTGAAAGCCTTTGATTTTTTCCATTCGCCCTCCTTACGCTGCCTGCTGCACGACCTGATAGCCGTCCAGCGTGTAAAATGCGACGTTTCCCTGTTTCCGCATCGTGATCTGCGCGTCATAGAGCTGCGCACCGGGCATAAGCATGGGATGACTGCCCTGTGCGTAGACCTTCGCCTGCTTGCCCTCTGCGTTTTGCAGAACGGCGCAGACCAACGGCTGACCGGACATATCCTGCTGATTGCTTACCGATACCACAACGTACTGGCAGACCTGCCGCGTCGTAAACGGGAGCGGCTGATGTACTTGCTGCGGCTGCTGCGATGGTTGCTGCGGCGCGGTATTCTGCGCCTGCTGTCCAGCCTGCCCGTCGCGCTTATAGCTGAGCTGTGCCTGTGCTGCGCCCGGAGAGGCAGGAATCAGATGCAGCTTATCCAGCAGTTCCAGATACGCGGCGTTCAGCTTCGGCCGCTCGGTATCGCAGATCACATAGGAGTTGCCCTTCTGCTCGATCTTGACCCAAAGCGGCTTCGTCATCTTGTAGAGGACACGTCCAATGCCCCATTGCACGGCGGAGCGCTTCATGGAGTCCGACAAGCCGCCCTTGATGGGTTCGATGTCCGAATCCTCCGCGCCGTCCCATTTTGTAATGAAGCCTTTGCCCTCAAAGTAGATGGAAATGCCGCAGATCTGCGCGTCCTTCTTTCCGTTTCCGTGCCACGGCTTGTAGTCGTTGTACCAGTTCTCCGGTCCCACGACCTCATCCAGACGGTCCTGAATGGCGCGGTTCGTGACATACGGAATAGCAAGGCCGCTGGTCTTGTCTTTCGTCGTCACCTGAATCCGCCATTCCAAGTCCTCCGGTGCAAATGGCCGGGCCAGCTCTTCCCGAATGGTTTTTGCGTCTTTTGCCATATGTTACCCTCCAATAAAGTCTTTCAAGGTCTTTTCGTTTGGAATCAGCACATCGGAATAGTAATATGACGGTTCTTTGTCTTTCAGCTGCTCCAGAAGATCGCGGTATTGCAGCCCCAGCTTGTTGTTCAGCGCATTGAAGCTGTGATCTCCATTTGGGATGGACAGCAGGAATGTCGGCAAGCTGGCAAGTGCGTGCGGCGTTTTGTATTGTGGCAATGCGTTTCTGCCAATACAAATAGTCCCCATGGAACCGCCGACGTTTGAAAACGGATAGCGGTACATCACACTGTTCATTGTCGGCCGTTCATCCGCGACAACGCCCATCCTGCATCCGCTGATCTTACCATCTGTGTCAGCGTGGAACGCAAAGACCAGTCTTGGCAGCGGAAAGTTCGGATATGCCGTCTCATGGTAGCTGATGTCTGCGTATAAGCGCGGGTACCAGAGACAATATTCCTTGTTCCCGTTCGGATGGATTTTGACATGGATACAGTCTGACGGTAACAATCCGCTGTTAACATAATCTCGCATGGCGCTGTTTTTAATGCAGTCCAGAAGCGCATCTTCCTGCACCGCTTTGCATTTTACAATGCCATCTGTGTACGTCTCGATGAGAATTTCTCCGTCCTCCGGAATGATCCGGATCCGCAGTTCGTCTTTGTTCATGCCGCCTCCAATTCCGGAGCGTACCGCTTCGCAAGCGCCTGTTCCTTTTTGAGCAGAATTTCCAGCTTCTGCACCTCATCTGCGTACCATTCGTCGATAGCAAGCAGAGCTTCCAGCAGTCTGTATTCGCTGTTGAAATATTCATCTGTTTCCACAATGAGGCCGCTTGACCACTCTGAGCTGATCTTCTTCTGATAGCCCCAGCCCATACCGCCATCACAGCTGCATTCGAATAATTCAGCACTTAACATTCGCTCGGCGTTCATGATATACGGATTTTCCGAGAGCTTCATGCTGTGAAGACTTCCGTATTCCCGAACCAACCGGTAGTATTGCATCATGCTTCGAAAGCTGAAATACCAATGACTCCGCTCATATTCTTCATTGTAGCCGAACGATGCATAGTTGCAGGCTGCGTAGAGCAGTTCATAGTAGATCTCATATAGATCGTACTCCGAATTGGTGATACTTTGTTCCAACAGCCGATCCAGCTTCCCATGTTCGTAAAACAGGCAAGCTATGCGAACCGTTTGAAGCGAACGGCAAGCAGATTCATAGTCCATATTCACGCCTCCTTCAACAGAATTTTCGCTGTGCAGCGGCTTTCGGGTTGGAATGGTCAAAAGTGCTGCGTAGGTGATTCAAACGGTGTTCCCGATCCTCTGCATCAGACAATGCACTGTACAAGCTGTCAATATCTTCTTCGGTAAATGCCTCGAAATCAAGATCAGCAAAACGGATGCAATCATCATTTTTCAGTGGAGCCAGAATATTTGTCAGCACATACGGCGGAACATTTTCAGGTTCCGGTGTCGGCGTATGCGGCAGGGCATTCAGGTCCTTTACGAGCATGGAAAAATCAATCTTCATGGTTCGTTGTCTCCCATACCAGCTTCACCACGCAGATGGCGTAGTCCTTCATATTGCAGAGGATCTTCTTGTGCTCCGCCTCATTCAGATACGACCGGCCTTCCCGCAGGAAATAGATCCCGCAGTCCGGCATCAGCTCTCCAAACATGTTGGCGATGTGCCACTCCATGTGGGAACGTGCTTCGGCGGTATCGCCCTTGAGGTAGGCCGTACACATCTTTGTATCGCCGACGGTCTGCTCGTTCCCGATCTCCAGATGCTCCATGAAGCCGTCCAGATGCGCCTTTGCGCGCTCATCCAACTGATGCTTCGCAGATGCGTAGAAGTACAGGAACAGCGCCGGTTCGCTCCTGCCCAGAATGACGCTGTACGGAGCAGATAATTTCTGCCCCCATGCGCCCGCGGACGGCTCGAACCGTGTGCAGAGCTTTCCCATCTGCGGGACGATCCGCTCCGTGACCTGCTGCCAGACGGTTTCACGTGCCGTCCGGTCATCCGCTTCTGTGACGGGTGCAACGATTGCAAGATTTGTAGTTAACATAATTCCTCCTAGCTCAACGCCAAAAATCCATTCGGTGTCAGAACGTTGAAGATCATTTTGTTGCTGATGACCTCATGCACCTCTGCGCCGATATGGTTCCCGCGCTGGTCAAACTGTTCTTCGCGTTCTGTGTTTTTGATCTTCACGATACGTCCCTTGATGATATGCGGGGTATCGCATTCGATGAGTCCGTTGATCATCCCGGAGCCGCCGATGAGACCGATCTGCCCAATGGAAAGGGGCAGGAGCGGTCTTTTTTCTGCGCTGTCCAGCGCGCTTTTTGCATGCAGCAGCCGTGTAAAGCTGCCGGAGCGCGTCAGCTGGCGTTCCAGTTCCTTCTCATTGAACCGTTCTCCGCGAAAGACCTCGACGGTCTTTGGGACCGCAGGCAGCGCACAGCGGTTTTCATCCAACTCCGTGACACACGGAATTTTCTCCGGAACCAGCGTCTGTGCGCCCAGCCGGTCAGCCGCTTCGTCGTCCTCTGTGGGCTTCCTCCGAAACCCCAGCACGACCGCCTGATGGAATCTGGCAAACTCGCCGTCGGTGAATTTCCAAACGGAAAGGTCTGAAAAGTTCTCCGCGAGAATGTTACAGATGTCCGGCGTCAGGCGATAATACGGCACGATGTAGATGAGCAGGCCGCCCAGCATGAGCGTCCGGATGTTTTGCACCAGAAACTGCTTTTCGCTGCGCACCCGGCTGCCGCCCTCTGTCATGACCGACAGATACGGCGGGTTCAGAAGCAGCACATGAAATGCCTCGCGACTGATCTGGCTGTGAAAGAAGCTGCCGAAGCCGACGCGGTGAAGTCTTGTCTGCGCTTCCTCCGCGCGGTGTTCGTCCAGCTCCATGCCGTAGGTGTAGCAGTTGTTGCCGTTGGCAAGCTGCCGAAGCGCCTTGCCGCAGCCGCAGCACGGGTCGAGCAGATTCGTCGTCACGCCCTCCGGGAACGCGATCCCGCGCAGAATGTGCGTGATATTCTCCGGGTCTGTCGGATAGTAGCCCATGCGAACATGGTTCATCAGCCGCCCGATCACCGTCGCGTTGACGGTATCCGTTTGCGGAAGTGCTTTTGCAAAGCCGGTCAGGACTTCATACACAGGCTTGTACGCTCTGGACATGAGATCAAAGCGTCTCAGACCCATTTGGAGCTGCTCAGCCGTTTTGACAAGCATGGGCTCATCCAACTCCAGAAGATACCGCTGTGCATCGCCGAGCGCCGCAAGAAGCGCGCCTCGCGTTTTCTGCAATTCCAGATAGTACGCATACGCACGCTGCGGCTGCGCCGTGCGGTATTTCTCCACACCGGCGCGGCATTTCAAAAGGCGCTGGCTGCCGCGCAGAATGGCTTCTGCCGTTTGCCGAAGCTGTTCCAAGGCATAAAAGGAGCGTTTGGGTTCCTTCTGCAATTCCTGTTCCATGCTGCCTGCCTCACGCCGCGGGCTGGATGCTCTCAGCCGCAAAGTCAAAGACCGGTGCGTTTTCCTCCGGCGTGCCGGGGAGAATACGCAGCGTGTAGCCTTTGCTTCGCAGCAGCTTGAACGTACCGATCATGCGCTGAAGCTCAAAATCATCCACATCCTTTGCATCGTTCTCGCAGGCGGCTTTTTCCGCCGCCTGCTGTGCAAGCACTTCCTGCACAATTTTTGCGATGTTTGCCTTTGTTTCGGCATCTTCCGGTGTGTCAGACGGTTCTTCCGCTTCCGTGCGCGGATTTTCAAATTTGCCGCGTGACCGGCTTGCCGTCAGGCGCAGCCAGAATGTACGAAGCTTTGAAAGAAGCAGCGTCAGGAGCATACCGCGCGGCTTCGGCGTCAGATGCACGATCTCCTCCACGTCCGCTTCGCCGATCTCACTGACCGCCACGGTCAGGCTGGGAGCCTTAACGAAATTAGCGGAGAAGAAACGGGAAACAGCGGCGCTTTCCGAGATCATCGCCTCATTGACGCTGACGCGCTGCGCCAGCAGTCTCCGGCAGATGACTGTGCCGCATTCCAGCTCGGTTACATCCACGACGTCCGCGGAAACCTCACCGGCAGTAATAAAACCTCTGCCGGAAATGTGTTTCGCTTTCAGGCCGTTCGTGACGTACAGATGCCCGTGGACGATCACATCGTCCGTGACGAGCGTTTCATAGTTGTAGGTCGCACCGGCGGGGATATAGACTGTTTTCATGTTCAAAATCCTTTCTTTTTTACGCTGCTCTCTGTTCTTCCTTGAGCCGAACCGGGAGGACGATGGCGGAGCTGCTGCCTGCAACGAGCGAGATCGCGCCCAGCGAGCTGGTCAGCCGCATTGTCACCATGTCCTGCTTTTCAAACTGCGTGAGCGCATCCAGCATGAATCTTGCGTCAAAGCCGAAAACAATGCTGCTTTCTGGATTGATTGAAACCGCCGCTTTGTAGAGGCAGTCCTTCGCACGCAAGGTCAGCAAGCCATTTTCAAACCGGACATAAGGCTTGTCTGTCTTTCCGATGCAGGCCAGCAGGTATTTGAGGGCCTGCACAAAGTCCTTCCGATGGAAGCAGAATTCCTCATTCCACTTCTGCGGAACGATGTTCTCATAAATAAGAGGTGTGGCATTCGGAACGCGGTACGCCGTCAATCGGATCCATTCATTTCGGAATGTGACACATCTCTCGTTTACGTCGATCTGAATATCCGTATTCCCAAACACTTTGAGATGCTCCAGTGCCGGAACAGCGACTGTAAACGGCTTTTCAACACGCAGTCCGCCATCATCACAGCAGGCCGCGCGATGACCTTCCACCGCCCAGATATGCTTGTTCTGGAACAGAACACCCTGATATTCCGGTCTGGTGCTGCGCAGATTGACAGCATACTTTACCTGCTTGACGCATTTGAGAATGTTTGCCGCGTTCGCCGTATAGCTTTGCTTGGCTTCAAACTCCGGCCATGTGGGGCATTCCTCAGTTTCATAAACTGGGAACTTGCCGCCCTTGTCTCCGCAGCGCATGGTTATGATCTGTGATTTCCTTTGGCCGGACAGCTCCAGTTCCAGTTGGCCCGTAAAATAACGGCACACCTTCTGGACACCAGCACTGTTCCAAAATACGAACGCAAAGTCGTCGCCGCTTGCGGGGATCGTCACAGAGAGCCATGTATTGAAGTTTGTTGTGGAGAGTGTGCAATGATCCGCTGTAAATTCCACCTTGATCTCCTGCAGGACTTTGACCGGACTTTTTGCCGGAATGTCCAGCAAGGCTGTCATCGCTTTATAAAAGGCTGCTGCGTCTACGGAACTTCTCATGCTGCTTTCCTCCTTGTTTTCTGTAAGGTTGCGCGCATATTGACAGACCCCGTTGCAAACGTGATCTGCCGCACGCGCGTTTCTCCGACAGTCAGAATGTTGTAGATCATATCCACGACGGCGGTAGCCGCTGTGATGTTGGCGGCGATGCTCTGCGGCGCGGAGACAGACGCCTCGGCGCAGCTCAGCTCCGTCGGGAATTTGTCTGTGTCCTGCAAGACCTCCGGAAATGCCGCGCCGACGGGACGGTAGAACGTGCGCCCGCCGCTGCGGATGCCGCAGACGATCTGCCCGGTGTGCATCCCGTTGCCGCTGTCGATGTAGATGAGATCATCCAGCTTATAAAAGACCTCGTGGCAGAGTTTTCGGCTTTTGTTGTTGTCCACCGCACCGATGAGGATCACCAGCTCTTTGACGGTTGGTGAATGCCAGTACGGCCCGGTCGGGAACGTCCGTGCCCGCAGCATGGAAAGAAGCCGCTCGCCGGACTCGATGAATTCCGGCACATACTCCGTTTCCATTCCGAACACGGACGAATACCGCTCCGCCAGCACCTTTGCCTTGTTTTCCCCAAGGTCAGCCGGTGTGAAGTTCTGGCGCACAAGGTTCTTTTCTTCCACGATATCTCCGTCACAGATGATAAAGCGGACGGGCCGTTCCAGCGCGTACAAAAGCCGATACAGATGCGGCGCGATATGTCCGCCGGTGCCGCCGGCACCCAGCATGACGATCTTCACGGGCCGGTTCTCTGCAAACTTCATCCCGCACCTCCAAGCAATCCGCCCAGGAACGAGCGCACGCCCGCGAAATGTGCGGATGGCGGTTCTGGTAGTTCGGGAAGCTGATGGACGACCTTGCCGCTCCATTCCGCGGGGAAGCCGCTGTCCAGCCCTTCAAGCACCAAGCCGGGCTCGATGGGGACAAAGCTGCCGCCGCAGGAAATGCGGGCGGAGATCTCCGGGAAAAAGCGCTCCAGGTGACCGATCACGAGATACAGCCGTGTACCGCGCTCATCCATGTCATCGATGGCAGAAAAGACTGCCTTCATGCTGTTATGGGAGTGGATATCCGCGTAGTACAGATACCGCGTATCGTCCGGAAGGTCTTCATCTGTCAGCCGAACCGTCACACTGTCTTTGGTGACGCGCTGTTTTGGTACGAACGGAACGAATTTCTGTTCTTTGCGATCCCAGTAGATGCGGACGAGGGCTTCAAACTCCGCGCCCGCTTCCATCTGGCTCCTGAAAAAGCCGATGATGGAGCGCAGCAGCTCCTGCGGAATGCGAGGAAGAGCCGGACGAAAGCCGGCTCTTACCTCTGAAAACTCCGTAATTTTGTGCTTGGGCGCAATGAACTCGCCGAGCTCGCTCCGGCGCATCTCATACGTCTGCCCATCCCGCGCAGGGATGAGGCAGATGACCTTGTTGGATGCGCGCGCAGCTTCCAGTGTCGGGAATACGCCCTTGTAGTCCGCGATGCCCTTCTTCTGCATCCGGATCTGCGGCTTCACGACGCACTCCGGGTCCTTGACCTTGCCTTTTTTCAGGCTGTCCAGGAACGCTTTGGATTTCTCGATCTCCGCTTTCATGGCCGCGATGGTGTCTGTCTTGGGCGCGGGAACGGTCTTCGTAACATCTCCGTACCGTACCTGCCAAGTGACAGCAGACGCATCCTCCAATTCCGGGAAATCATCCGCTTTCTGGATACGCAGAGACTCGAAGGTCATATCTGCATCCGTGATCTGCTCTCTGGCGCCGCCGTACTGAAAAACGGGCGGCTTGTCAAAGAGCGACAGTTGTGTTTGGGGTCTTGGCGCAATGCTTTTGACCGGGGCTACTTCTGGGATGGGAGCGCTTTCCACGCTTGTGAACGCCGAAAAGAGTTCCAGAGGCTGTTTTTCTTCTTCTGCCGGAGCTTCCTGCGTTTTTGCGGGAAGTGTCTGTTCCGGCTCGGGCTGTGATTCTGCCGTCTCCGTCTGAACCTGTTCCGGCTCAGGCTGAGACTTGACTTCTTCTGCCAACGTTGGCGCGGGAGGAGGCGGTGCGGGTTCATCCGAACCGCCGCCGAAGATCTTATCTACGTCAAACTCCTCATCATCGCCCAGTAAGGCAAAGCCGTCAAATACGTTTTCTGTGTCTGTCATGCTGTGTCTCCTTTCTTTTTGTGTCCGGACGCAAAAAGACCGCAACTGCCAAACGGCAATTACGGTCTTATAAGTCCATTATTTCATTCCATGTCCTGCGCGCGGAACCGGGGGCATACCTGTCCCCAAGTTTTCACCTCCGCCCTGAAATTGCTCCGCCCTTAATCTGCTTTGACCTGGAATACGGCTTTATTGTAGCGCAGCGCCCGGCAGGTGTAAACTTGCGAACGTGTCAAGAGAACGAGCGACTTAGTTGCAGAAATTGCAAGGATGCCATTTAAAATCATCCACGTGGAGGACATGGATCATGTCTGTGAGAATCCTTGTCGCGGATTTCTCCATTTGGACAATGGATAACAAGCTCGGATTCCTGATTGCGGGAAATGTTCCGTGCAATTTTGATTGCTTCTGTTTGTGTCTGGGTTCTCGCTGTAGCGCGGGAGTTTCCTTCGCCTTTTACCTGCCACCCGCCATTGGGGTGCGGAGTTACATGCTGATTTTTTCCTTTCATACTATCATCCTTTCAAAAATGAAAAGGATGAAACCGCCAACATCCTTTTGTGGTTGTTTACTTTCGAGTTTTTACGGGAATGCAAAATGCTTTCAAGCCATACTGACTGGCGTAAATGCGCTTGCCATTTTTAAGCGTAATAAACGCAGTATAGATGCTGTCTCTTATACACATCTGACGCTGCCGACGATACTCCTTGTGTAG
>ERZ1027181.924-NODE-924-length-14283-cov-5.369975_pt1 | contig 14283 bp, 10 predicted proteins | sample MGYA00519247_ERZ1027181 | MGnify/ENA primary metagenome ERZ1027181 (study PRJEB26926, sample SAMN06164415) | human gut metagenome | biome: ENVO:00009003; feature: ENVO:2100002; material: ENVO:00002003 | host: Homo sapiens | place: USA | collected 2012 ...
TATCGTCGGCAGCGTCAGATGTGTATAAGAGACAGATCTTGGAGTTCCGGCTTCCGGCAGCGACTATAGAGTGTGTTATCAATAAACAAGGTATATGCATTGAGGCTATCATGTTTACCGATTAGTAAGTGCTTAATCTTCCTTTTTCATTTCTTAATAATTAAGCCAAAGCTTGAATGAAGAAAGTTTTTCTTCACTGATGGTGATTTGGGCTTTGTAAGGAGGAAGGACACTGACTACTATCTTGCCATTAAAATAAGGTTCGGCATGGTCTATGGAAGCAATGCTGATAATAATCTGACGGTTGGCGCGAAAGAACTGTTCTGGGTCCAACTGTTCCATTAATTTATTCAGAGACAGGTCGATTATGTGTTCTTGTCCTTTTTGGGTGACGGCAAAAGTTATTTTATTTTCAGAATAGAAATAGGCTATGTCCGTTACTTGAAGAGACCAGAAACGGTCGGCTCCATAAATAAGGAAGCGTGTACGGTAACGTCTTTCTTTATGTTGCAGGGTATCCAGCAATGTATCCAGATATTCTTGGGGGCGGGAGATTCCTTTGTTTTGTAAAGTTTCGTATTTGATGATGGCATCGAGCAGACGTGTTTCGTCGATGGGTTTCAGTATATAATCTATGCTATTTACTGTAAATGCGCGGATGGCATATTGGTCGTAGGCAGTTGTAAAAATAATTATAGAGGAAGGATGCACGGCCGAAAGGAAATCGAATGCGTTTCCATCTGCCAATTGGATATCGAGGAAGATCAGGTCGGGTTGTGGATTATCTTTAAACCAAGCCACAGCTTCGTCCACACTGCCCGGTATAATGGTCAGTGTCCATTGCGGGCGCAGACGGGTAATCATGGAATGTAACAAACGTGCTGCTGGCACTTCATCTTCTATAATGATTGCGTTTAGTTTATTCATATGCTAAAGGTACTTTTACGGTAAACAAATTGTTTGCTTTAGTGACAATGATTCCTTCACCGAGCAGTAGTTTGCAACGGTTGGAAAGATTATTCAATCCTACTCCCGAAGAGGTGTCATTACTCTTTTTAGGTTGGATAGGGTTACTTACTGTCAGGAAATAATTTTCAATTTCTATATTAATTTGCATAGGCTTGTTTGAGGTGATGGAATTATGCTTGATGACATTTTCTACCAGCAGTTGCAAAGTTAGTGGCGGGAGCATGGCTTCAGGATAGTCTTCGGGAAGATGACATTTGTAACTGATGCAATTTCCTAATCGGACTTCGTGAAGAAAGAGGTAGGATCTCATAAATTCCAATTCTTCGCTTAAAGGTACCAAGACTTTATCTTGACTTTGAAGGACATAGCGGTAAACGCTGGACAGATGCTTAGTGAAGCGGACTGCATTGGCGGGATTGTATTCTATTTCTGCAATCAGCGTGTTAAGACTGTTGAACAGAAAGTGTGGATTGAGTTGGTTTTGCAGGGCGGTGTAACGGGCTGTGTTATTTTCTTTTTGAAGTTCGGCAGCTTCTTGTTGCAGTTTTAATGTGTTCTGAATAGAACGGTTAGATAAAAGTAGTCCTACAATAACTAACTCCACCAACCATACCAGAAAGAGGATGCGCCAGCCGCCATTTGGGAAAATAAATATGTTGTAGGAACCTACCAGAAGTTTTCCGACAATCAATAAACTATAATTCAAAAGAAAGAACAGAAGAGTTACGGCTATATAAATGGTAATAATTTTCCAACGTTTGCGGATATTCAATGCATATTGACTGTTTAGCCAGGAACTGAGCCGCAACGTTGAGTAGCCAAGAATATTGAAGGCTGTGATGAAGAAGATAAAAGCACCTTTGGAAAATAGCATATCTGCCACATGGGGTGACAAATCGGAATAATTGGCTAGAAGAAGATAGGAAAATGCTCCTAGTCCGGAGAATAAAAGGCCATATAATGTAACATTCCATTTCATGTGAACAAAGCTACAATATTTTACAGAATAATCATAGACTGGAGAGGTGTTAAATTAATATTTTCCATTCACTATAGGTACGGATAAATTCCGTTCCTTGGTGAATGGAAGAATATGCTTTTCATGATGGTTGGTTTTATCTAATATTTGTTTAAAGCTTTCAGCAATGCGGAATAGTGTCCTTGTGCAGAAACTTTGGCTTGTACATAGTTGGTTTGTGAAATCTGCCGATAGTTTTGTGCCTCTATCATTTCCACTATTGATACTTTCCCTTCTGTATATCTTTCCAATGCCATTTGTTCGTTTTTGCGGGCTTTTTCCAATGAGTTTCTAGTTAATTGTACTTGTTCCATTGCTTGAGACAAGGATACACGGGCTGTCTGCACTTCCAGATTTACATGGTCACTTACTTGGTGCAGATTATCAGTCGCGGCACCGATCTGGAAAGAGGCTGCCCGTTTTTCGTTGCGTCGTTTTCCCCATTCAAAAATAGGTACAGATAACTTAGCATAAACGGCATAGTTGGGATCAAGGTCGGATTTAAAGTTATATCCTGGTGAAGAGTAACTTCCTTCTATGTCGACATACAGTTGCGGTTTATATTTTGAGTCAGTCAGTTTCTTTGAGCTTTCGGCTATGCCTATTTGGTCGTATGCTATTTTTAGTTCCGGTCGGTTAGAACCGTCTTGCTTCCATAACTGCTCATTCATTACGATGGAAGGAATGGTATCTTCCACTTCCGTTATTTCATGAAGTGCCGTGCCAATCAGTGAATTAAGTGCCATTCTTCCTGTTTCCAAACTGCTTTTTGCTTGGAGCAATTGGTATTCGGCTTCATTTAGTTTTACTTCTGCCATAAGCAAGTCTTGCGGGTCAACTAGTCCTGCTTCGACTCGCTCACGGATAGTTTTGGTGAGTGAGGCGATAGAGTTTCGATAGTCGGTAGCAACTTGCAGAAGTTCGGCACGGGCTACGGTATTCCAGTATTGCATATCGGTTTGGTAGCACAGGGCGGAACGAAAGTATTCCGCCTGATGTGCTGCCAGACTATGTTGATGTTTTGCCATCCGGATGGTTTCCAGCAGACGCCCGCCTGTATAGACCGGCTGTAATAGGGTAAGTGAGGCACCATATTTCATGTCCTTGCCTTCGAACGTCAGTGGGTTTTGCATACTGGGCAAGTCCAGAGTGAGCTGGATGGGGTTGCCGGTATATTGAAAGTTGGCGTCACCCGAAAGTTTGGGACGCAAATCTTTTCGGGCGGCTTTTTCCAGTTCGATACTTGCAGAGATGTGTTTATCCGCCGCCTTCAGGTCGTGGTTGTATTCCACAGCCATCGACCTGTACTTTTCCAATAAATCACTTTGTTGGGAGAAAGTAGCGGACGGAACACTAAAAATAAAGATAAACAGTATATTAATTCTTTTCATAGGATGCATATTTAGAATTACTCTTAATTTTATAAAACATGGCATATAATGCCGGGGTTACGAATAACGTTAGCAATGTGGCAAACGTCAGTCCGAAAATAATAGTGGCTGCCATACCGCCGAATGCTATATCGAACAACAACGGAACCATTCCTAAAATAGTAGTGGTCGCTGCCATAAGTACAGGTCTTGTTCTTGACACTGTAGCTTCTATGATGGCGGTATAAGGTGCGATTCCATTTCGGCGCTGTATATTTATTTCATCCAGTAACACAATCACATTTTTAATAATCATACCTAATAATCCCAGCCATCCGGCGATGGGGAAGAAGCCGAAATCGAATCCGGTGAGCAGCATACCTATGGCAACCCCGATAAGGGAAAGGGGAAGGATACACAGGATAATGACCGGTTGTCTGAAGTTACCGAATAATGCTACAAGAATTACAATGAGCATCAGAAAAGCCAAAGGAAAGAACTTGGCAATGGCCTGCATCGCTTCGCCTTGGTCTTTGTATTGGGCATCCCAGAAGAAGGTATATCCTTCGGGCAATTCTATTTCTTCTATCTCTTTTCGTATTTCTCCGTGTACTTCCGCCATGGTGTGTCCCGGTTTTACTCCACACATGGCTGCCATGGATAACTGACGGTTATAAGTACGTATTTGCGGAAATTCCCAAGTGGTTTCAATTTTTTCCGTTACTTGTGACAGAGGTGCCGAATGCTCCCCGTTCCAAACAGAGAAATCCCCTAAAGATCGTTCGTCTGTAATATGAACCCCTTCCGATTTTAGTAATACAGGTACTTTCTTTTCATTATCCCGATAAATTCCTACAGGAGTTCCATCACTGATAGACTTGACGGATTGCATCATTTGTGTTTTGGTGATACCCAGTGCTCCGGCTTTTACCGGATCGTAAACAGGGCGGATCATTAAACTCATGTTGCCCCATTCGTTGCGGGCGTCCGCTACTTTGGGATTGCGGCGCATGATTTCTATTGCTTTCCCTGCCAGTGAATCTAGTACAGCAGGATCCGGTCCTAGAAAACGGGCTTCGATGACGGCTTCTGTCAAAGGGCTAAGCTCGAATTTGTTCACTTTTATCAGGGGTTCGGGATATTTCTGGCGAATGGAGTCTTGCAGTAGCGCATGTAATTCCTTTGAATCTTTGGAGGTCTTGCATTTTACCAGTATTTGTGCATAATTGGATTGAGGACCGAAAGATACATTGGATAAATAATAGCGGGGGGGCGTGCGACCTATGTAGGTAGAAACCATTTCTGTTTCTTCGTGTCCGCGTATATAGTCTGCCAGACTGCTTGCCATGCGGTCTGTTTCGTTAATGTTTGTTCCTTCGGGCAGCCACATATCTACGGTAAAGTATTGTTTTTCCAGTGCGGGTACGAATACTTTAGGAATAAATTTGAAACTCCAGGCAGAGAGTATCAGCATAATGGCCAGTGAGCCGATGGTGACCGACCGGTGGCGGAGCACCCAATGTAAAGCATTGCGGAAACGGTTGTAATATTTTCCGTCAAACAGTGCCGCTTTCAGTTCCTCGGGACGTGGGCGGCGGACAAATTCCTGTATAAAGAAAGGTGTCTGTGTCAGTGCGAACACTCAGCTGAACATCAGGGATACTCCGATAACCACGACTAATGAGGATAACAGTTCACCTGTGATATGTGGTGAATAATAGATAGGAAGGAAAGTAAGAATAGCGATTACGGTTGCTGCCAACAAGGGCAGGGCGGTAGTCGAGCAAGCCTGCATGATGGCTACACGTTTCCGCATTCCACGCTCCATATTGATTAAAGCGGAGTCTGACACAACAATGGCATTGTCTACCAACATCCCCATGGCGATAATGATGGCGGCCAGTGACATTCGCTGGAGTGCGATGCCGCAAGCCATCATGACAATGAGAGTGGCGAAGATGGAAAAAATCAGTCCGCTACCTATCAGCGTGCCATTCTTGAACCCGATGAAAAATAATAGAATGGCTATAACAGTTAAAACGGAAATGATGAGATTCAAGACAAAGCCTTGATTGGCAACGGCTGATTCATATCCTTGATCGTAGATAGAGGTCAGTTCATATCCTTCAGGCATGGATTGGGATAATTCGTCAATGCGTTTTTTCACAGCTTCTGCCATATCCACTACATTTCCGGTGGGGACGGTGGAGATGGCAATACCTATGGCCGGATTACCGTCAATGCGCATCAGATTGCTGGTAGGTGTCTGATAACTTTCTTCTATTTGTGCAATGTCGGCAAGGCGGAAATGTTCACCGGAGCGTGATACGATAGTCAGGTTTCTTATATCATCTAATGAATAAAAATTTCCAGTGGATTCAATGCGCAGCCGATTTTGTCCGGCATCAATACCTCCGGCATCCACCACTTTATTTTGTGCTTCGAAAGCGCGGGCTATATCCGAGGTCGTAATTCCGCTTTGTGCCATGACGGATGGGCTGACAGACACGTCAATGGTAGGTGTCTGTATTCCGTAGATTTCTATTTTAGCAACATCTTTTATTTTCAATAGTTCGTTTTTGATAATCTTGGCTTCGTCTTCCAGTTCCCGATAGGTATGGCTCTTTCCAGTCAGTCCATAGAAAACTCCCAATACATCTCCAAAATCATCGTTAACAACAGATGGACCTGCTCCGGCGGGAAGTTTGCTTTGTACATCATTTACTTTACGGCGTAATTTGTCCCAAAGTTGTTGCATTTCGTCTGCCCGGATTTCCTTTTTTACATAAACGGTTATTTTTGAAAGTCCTGTTCGGTTTTCTGTTTTCAGATAATAAAGTTCACCAAGAGATTGGATGGATTCTTCCAGAACATCTGTTACTTGAGATTGTACCTCGGAGGGGGATGCTCCGGGATACGGAGTCAGTACGAGTGCTTGTTTGATGGTAAAGGGGGCGTCTTCCAGTTTTCCCATTTTGATATAGGAGAACAGCCCACCGGCCAATATCAATACCAACAGCAAGATAGTGACTGCTTTCTTCTGTAGAAAATATTTTACGAGTTTCATGATTGTTTATTTCTGTGATATTATTCGTTTTCTACACTTATTTTCATTCCATCCGATAGGAAGCGGAGCCCACTGTTTGCTACAGTTTCATCAGGATACAAGCCTTCGGTGATAGATACATAACCGTTTGGCAATAGATCCCCTTTCTTTACTTTTCTCTTAGTTACTTGTTGGGTTTTGGAATTTACTACCCATAAATAATCTCCTTCTGTAGGGCGATGGCAAAGGGCTGTTTGAGGGATGGCTGCTCCTTGGGAAAGAGTTGAAACGGAAGGGGCATTTAGGCTTGCTTTACCAGACATACCTGCCAGTAATTTCCCTTCTTTATTGGGAAGTAGAGCGGTCAGCAGATAAGAGAGGTTATTGCGGGTAGTCCCTTTGGAAATTTCCATTATCTTAGCATTATATACTTTATCGGGTTGGGCGTCAAATCGTACTTGTATTGTATCTAGTGCTTGCGCTGCACGGGCAATGTCTTGAGTGACATAAATCTCCAGTTTAAGTTGGTCTATATCAATAAAAGAAATGATGGGCTGGGTTGCTTTCACGTCTTGAAATTTCTCTATATATACTTCACCCACATAACCATTGAATGGAGCGATAAGGCGTGTGTCTTCCAGTTCATAGGAAGCTGTATTGAAAGTTGTTTTTGCAGTGATATAGTCTGCTTTTGCTTTTTCATAAGTACTTGCAGAAACATTTCCTTTGCCGTATAACTTTTGTATACGTTCGAATTCCGCTTTTGCCTGATGGTAGATTGCTTCGGCACGTTCTTTACGGATGCGGAAATCGCGCGGATCTATTTCGGCTATGATGCTGCCTTGTTGGTATCGGTTACCTGCGTATACATCGAAACGGTCGATGGGACCGCCTACTCGGAAAGATAACTCGGAAGTGCGAAAAGGTCGGGCAATAAAAGAGAATTCTTTGTCACCCTGATGTGAAACTGGAACAGCTTGTGTTGTTTTTACAATAAGGTCTTGTTTTTTATCATTGCCTTCGGCAGCACAGGAAGAAAGTAGTGCGGCAAGGCTTAATAATAGCATGGAATGTACGTTTATCTTCATATTTTGTCTTTTAAGTTTGAGACAAAAATAAAGATTGAAGGGAGAACAGATGGGGAAGAAAATGCTGAAGCCGGAAAAAGAAGACCGGAAAAAGGGAAAATGCATCCTGAATAATTTTATCAATGAAGTAAAAAAAGATTTATTCAGGCAACTTTTTATACAGAATAGCTGTTTTTATCAGTAAGATGATTAACTATAAACTCTAAAGAATAAAGCGTATGTATTTTATTTGGTACATTATTATCGGAATTATTGCTGGTTTTGTTGCCGGTAAGTTGATGAGAGGGGGAGGTTTCGGTCTCTTTATTAATTTATTGGTTGGTATTGTTGGTGGTGTCCTGGGCGGCTGGGTATTCAGTTTGTTTGGTATTGCAGCAACTGGTATTATTGGCAGTCTTGTTACCTCTATTGTGGGAGCTATATTATTGTTGTGGATTGTTTCTTTGCTCAAGAGGTCTGATATTTCTTGAATTATAAGAGTAAAAAAGAACCGTCCTGACGACACGCTTGCCGGGGGCGGTTCCTAACCAAACAAATCAAAAAATATAAGTATATTAACTAATTGCTTCCACCTCCTAAGGCACGGTAAAGCATGATATGCAGTTTACAAGATTCCACATTCAGAGCGATACGTTCCAATTCACAATCCAGGAAACGTTCATCGGCCGACAGTACATCCAGATAGCCTGCGAATCCTACTTTAAACATTTCATTTGCATTATAAATAGATCGATGATGGATACGGCTTTCTTCTTCTTTCAACTTTTTGCGCTGGTGCATTTGCGATGATGCAGTAATGAGGTTTAATACTTCTTCATAGGCTTTTAATACCGTATCGTGATATCCTAACAAAGCGATGCGTTGCTGGCTTTTCGCATCATTCCATAATGCACGTATAGTATTTTGTTTGAATATAGGTGCTGTGATACCTGCACCGAGATTGTAAACCAGGGATGCAGGAGCAGTAAACCATTTATCCAGATCAAATGCGTTAAAACCTCCGTTTCCTCCAATCACGATGGATGGGAAGAAAGCTTTTCGCGCTGCAGATACGTCGGATTTACTAGCTAATAACTCCAGTTCGGCAGCCTTTATATCCGGGCGATATTGCAAAAGTTGTGACGGGATTCCTGCATCTGTGGGAAACTCATAACTACATGCAGTTTCAAATGACACTCGTTTCACCTTGAAAGGCAGTCGTCCTAATAAGGTGGCGATGGCACGTTCCTTTTCACTTATTTGCTGTTCGTTTGCAAGCAGCATTTCTTCCAATTTAAGGCGTCGTGACCGGAATTGGTCTACAGAAAGTCGGGTTACTTCACCTTCTTTCATCAGTTCATCGGTTAAATTATAAGCATCTCTGGCTGTTAGGATGGCTTCGCGTAGCACATATCGCTGTTTATCCAGTCCTATTAATTCAAAATAGTGTGTACCTACTTCTGATATCAATAAGGTGCGTGCCAGACGCATAGCTTCTACAGACTGCATCCAGCGGGATACGGCCGATCGTTTTTTATCGGTTAGCTTACCCCATATGTCAGCTTCCCATTGAAAATTGAGTCCTAGGTTGAAATTCCGGTAGGGATCTGGAATATGTTTGTCTTTTTCTAAATCGGGAGTGTTGGTGGTGCTGTTACCAACTCCGTCCATAGTGTACTCGCCAAAACGTTGTACTCCACCATCAATGCCTAATGAAAGATCGGGCAGCAGCGCTCCTTTTCCTACTCGAACTTGTGAACGGGCAATGGATATCCGTTCTATAGTTTGAAGGAATGAATGATTGTTATTTAACGCTTCGGCTATATAACTTTGCAATAACGTATCTGGAAAAAATGTTTTCCATGACATGGAAGAGATAGTAGTGCTGTCCGTTTCCCTATCCATATAGAACTCGGGTAACTCTATCTTTTCTGTCGGAGTAAGGGAAGGGGCTTTGCAACTTACCATAATCAGACAGAAAGCTCCTATTATTAAACCTGTTTTGTTTATATTGTTATTTTTCATCTTCTTCATCATAGCTGACTTTATTACGGTTAAGATGTGCAGACCAACTCTCGAAAATAAGGTAAAGTCCAGGTACAAGGAAGATTCCTACGAATGTACCGATAAACATACCTCCGGCGGCAGCTGTTCCGATGGAACGGTTGCCCAAAGCACCGGCTCCGCTTGCCATTACCAACGGGATTAGTCCGCATATAAATGCAAAGGATGTCATCAGGATGGGGCGCAGACGGCTTACGGAACCTCTAACGGCAGCATCAAAGATGCTCATTCCCTGTTTGCGGTACTGGTTGGCCATTTCCACAATAAGAATGGCATTTTTGCCTAGCAGACCAATCAACATTACCAAGGCTACTTGGGCATAAATATTATTTTCCAAGCCTGCCAGTTGCAGGAAAAAATAAGAACCGAAGATACCTGCCGGCAATGAAAGTATGACGGGAAAAGGCAGTAACAGACTCTCGTATTGTGCTGCCAGCAACAAATAAACAAACAGCAGGCAGATACCGAAAATAAGAACGGTTTGTCCACCCGAATCTTTTTCTTCACGAGTAACTCCTGACCATTCTATATCATAACCGCGAGGTAATGTCTCTTTGGCAATTTGTTCCACTGCTTCGATAACCTCTCCTGAACTGACTCCTTCGGCAGGTTCACCTGTAATCAAGGCCGAGGTGAACATATTGTAGCGTGTAATCTGGTTAGGACCGAATATACGGTCCATCGTCATAAAGTTAGAGTAGGGTACCATATTCCCGTCCTTGTTCTTGGCATAGAACTTATACAGATCTTCAGGATTCATACGATACTCTGGAGAAGCCTGTAACATCACCTTATACATTTGTCCGAAACGAATAAAGTTGGATGAGTAGAAACTGCCGATATAGGATTGGAGTGTTTCCATGGATTCATTTAGATTTACTCCTAATTTAGCTGCTTTAGCAATATCCACTTTCAGCAGATATTGTGGAAAATTAGGATTGAATCCTGAGGTTGCTCCCACAATGCGCGGATCTTCATTCAGTTTTTCTACTAATGTATTGGCAACATCGGCAAATTCTGCAAAGCTGCCTGCTGTTTTATCTTGTAAACGAAGTTCGAAGCCGCTGGCATTACCGAATCCCGGAACTGTAGGAGGCAGGAAGAACTGAATATCCGCATCTTTGATATGCGAGGTGCGGTCTTTGTATATCTCTATAAGTTCGGCTGCTGTTTGATCGCGTTCACTCCACGGGGTGAGATTAATCATACCCATACCGAAATTGGCACCTTCCGTTTCAGTCATCAAACTATAACCTGCTAATGTGGAGATGCTTTCAATTTCTTTGAAAGGAAGCAATGCAGCTTGTACAGCGTTCAAGGCTTTTTCGCTGCGTTCCAATGTTGCTCCCGGAGGCGCATCTACATTGACATAAATCATACCTTGGTCTTCATTGGGAATAAAGCCTGAAGGAAGTACCTGGCTCATGCCGAAAGTGGCAAGGAAGAAAATAATCAGTGTGGCATAAGTGATTATTTTCCGGCTCAAATACTTGTGTAATCCGATATTGTATTTCTTTTCAAAGCGGTCGTACCGGCGGTTGAAAAAAATAAAGAAACGACGTAGCCATCCTGCTTTTTTCTTCTTTTTTCCATCAGCGGGTTTCAGTAACAAAGCACATAGGGCAGGCGAGAGGGTCAATGCGTTTATTCCTGAGATAACAATGGCTACCGCCAGTGTCAATGAGAATTGCCGATAGAAAATACCTACAGTTCCCTGCATGAAGCCCACCGGAACAAAGACTGCCGACATGACTAGCGTGATGGCAATAATGGCTCCACCGATTTCATTAATAGCTGCTACAGATGCTTTATAAGGAGAGAGTTTCTCATGATGCATCTTTACATGGACAGCCTCTACGACGACTATTGCGTTGTCTACTACAATACCTATTGCGAGCACAAGGGCGAATAAGGTCAACATATTTATGGAGAAGCCCAGCATTTCCATAAAAAAGAATGTACCGACCAATGAAACTGGTACGGCGATAGCCGGAATTAAGGTGGAACGGAAATCTTGTAAAAATATATACACCACAATAAATACCAGTATGAATGCTTCGAGCAGTGTCTTCAGCACTGACTGTATGGAGGCGTCAAGAAAGCGTGATACGTCATAGGAGATATTGTAATCCATGCCAGGCGCAAAACTGCTTTCTTTGATTTCTGCCATTTTGGTTTTAATATTTTGGATGACTTCCCTTGCATTGGAGCCAGGGCGTTGTTTGATCATAATAGATGCCGATGGCCTTCCGTCGGTCATAGAGGTCATGTTATAATCTTCAGAATCGAATTCAATAGTGGCAACGTCTTTCAGACGTAGCAGTGAACCATCGGGAAGAGCTTTCAATACAATCTCTCCATATTCTTCTGCTGTGCTGAACTTTCCGGTATATTGTAATACATATTGCAGTTGTTGGGGTAATTTGTCTGAACTGATACCTGTCTTGCCGGGTGCTGCTTCTATGTTTTGATTACGGATGGCTTCAGTTACATCTTGAGGTACCATGTTGTAGGCGGCCAGCCGATTAGGATTCAGCCATACACGCATGGCATAATCACGGCTACCCATGATTTCTACCAAGCCTACACCGTCAATACGTTTTAATTCGCGCAAAATATTGATATCGGCAAAGTTATAAACAAACTTTTCGGTATGTGCACTGTCCGTACTCATGATGTTCAAGTACATCAACATACTGTTTACTTCTTTTTCTGTAATAACTCCGGCACGGATTACTTCTTCAGGCAATTCGTCTAGTACGGTAGTCACACGGTTCTGTACATTTACGGCAGCTACGTCCGGATCGGTTCCCACTTTAAAATAAATAGTAGTAAGGGACATACCGTCGTTGGTACAAACAGTGGTCATGTAGGTCATGCCGGGTACTCCGTTGATGGCACGCTCTAACGGGGTGGCGACTGTTTTAGACATCACATCGGCACTAGCCCCGGTGTATCGGGCGGTTACCGTTACAGATGGGGGTACGATATCGGGAAACTGAGTGATGGGCAGTGTCAAAATAGACAGTACGCCCAAGCAGACGATAATGACGGAGATTACTCCTGAAAGTATCGGTCTTTTTATAAATAGCTTAAACATAAACTGTCCGTTTTATTTTACGATAGGTTGTTTTAATTCAACTTCTTTTCTGATTGCTTCCATATCAATGGTATCAGTCTTGATGGTAATGCCATCCTTCATCATTTGCACTCCCTCGTATACGATGGCAGTGTTAGGAGAGAAGTCTTGTGTCACATAGTAATTATTATAGCGTTCCAGCGGTTGGAAGCTGCGTACTTTTACTACACTGGCACTATCAACGGTATATACATAGGTGAAATCTTGAATTTCGAATGTTGATTTCTGGGGAACTAGGCAGATGTTGTCCATTTGGGTCATCATACGTACTTTTCCAGTCACTCCATGTTTCAGCAGTCCGTCCGGGTTCGGAAAACGGACACGGAAGGCAATGGAGCCGGTTCCTCGTTCAAAGTCACCTTCTACAGTTTCTAATGTGCCTTTGTGGGAGTAGATGGAACCGTCTGACAAAATCAGTTCCACATTATTTTCTTCGTGCTGTTTTTGTCCGCTAAGTTGTTGGCGCTTGTATTCCAGATACTCGCTTTCGTTCACTTTATAGTAAGCAAAGATCTCGGAAATATCACTTACGGTAGTCAGTAAGCTTTGCGGATTTACCAGACTTCCCGTCTTATAAGGAATACGGTCTATGTAGCCGTCAAAAGGGGCAGTGATAGTGGTGTAAGAATAATCCATCTGTGAACGTTGCATTTGTGCTTTTGCCTGTTCCACTTTCATTTGGGCTACTTCTTTTTCTTTATTGGCTTGGTCGAGTCGGATTTTTGATAAGATTTGTTTGTCAACCAGCCGGCCTATTCTTTCGGCTTCATAATTTGCCATTTCATATTGTGCCTGTGCTTGTTTGTAATTGGCTTGCGCCTCTTTTACCGTTTCGCTATATTGGTCGGAACTGAGTTGGAATAGGGGCTGTCCTTTTTTGACTTTCTGTCCTTCGTCTACATATATTTGTTGAACAAATCCTTCCACTTTGGGCTTAATTTCTACAAACTGTATAGCTTGCACATCAGCTACATATGAGCGTGGAAACTCAATGGTTGTGGGGTGAAGAATGGTGATGGGAATGAATTCTTTGTGATGTTCCTGCTTGTTGTCCGATTGACCACAAGAGCATAGCAATCCTGTGCATGTACACAGGACCGCAATTTTCTGAAAATTACTCTTCATGAAATTACGAATACAATTTAAAAAGATTAATAATTGAGTTTGAGTAAATAAAAGATCCGGCTTGCATTCAAATCTTTCAGAATACAAGGCCAATATGTATGAATATGCTTTAATGTGACATATTAAATGCGGTACACACAAAAGATAATGTGATGATGTACCACTTTCCCCGGATTTTCACTGACAGGTGTGTAACTTTGTACCGGAACTTGGGGAATAGCAAAAAGATTGACCAGCATGTCGATAGTGCAGGGTAAAAAACGACTGTTTGGCAGTTGTGCACGTCCCGACTGGAAATAATAAGTTTCTTCTCCTCTGCTTTCTTCATTGTTGTCAGAAGGCAGGGTGGGTTGTTCCATCGTTTCTACCATAGCCAGATTGGCATCAATCAGTGGAGCGCATACATCAAATTGTACGAGTAATAACATAATTACGCATACCTGTCTCTTATACACATCTCCGAGCCCACGAGACATGCGCAGATC
>ERZ1027181.925-NODE-925-length-14280-cov-21.529842_pt1 | contig 14280 bp, 11 predicted proteins | sample MGYA00519247_ERZ1027181 | MGnify/ENA primary metagenome ERZ1027181 (study PRJEB26926, sample SAMN06164415) | human gut metagenome | biome: ENVO:00009003; feature: ENVO:2100002; material: ENVO:00002003 | host: Homo sapiens | place: USA | collected 2012 ...
CCCGCGACCCCAACCTTGGCAAGGTTGTGCTCTACCAACTGAGCTATTGCCGCATCATGTTTTGCTCTGAAAAGTTTCGTTCTCGAAAGCGGTTGCAAAGGTAGTGTTTTTTCTGAAACCTCCAAAACTTTTCAGAGCTTTTTTTCAAAAAAAATGCGTTTTTTCTGCATTTTCCCTTAATCCATACGCGAAAAATAGTCTTCTGGAGTGTATTCTCGCAGTATTTCGAGCTCATTCGTGCCATTATGCACCATAGCGAGTGCAGGGTGCGAAATGCCATTAAACATGGTTGTCTTCACCGTCGTATAGTGATTCATGTCCTCAAAAATGATATTCTCCCCCACCTGAAGCTCATGATCAAAGCGCCAAGCAGACATAAAATCGCCCGAAAGACAGCTATTGGCTCCAAGACGATATGTAAAAGGAACGGAATAATCGGGGCATTCTTCCTCTATGGTTTCGGCTCCACGTACAGCAGGATGGTACGGCATCTCCAGACAATCGGGCATGTGACAAGAAAAACTTACATTAAGTATGGCTGTCTTTATGCCATGATCCTCCACCACGTCCACAACCTGCGCCACAAGCGGACCCGTCTGCCAACCGAAAGCACTTCCCGGCTCCATTATCACCTTCAGCCAAGGATAACGGGCACGGAATTCCTTAAGCGTACGGACAAGCAAGGGGATGTCATAGTCCTTGCGAGTCATGAGATGGCCTCCACCAAAGTTTATCCATTTTATCTGACTGAACCATCCTGAGAACTTCTCCTCTATATGAGCCAAGGTACGCACAAACACGTCTGATCCGTTCTCACAATGGCAATGACAATGAAATCCCTCTATATCCGACGGCAAAGTCTCGGGCAGAGCGTCAGCGCTGACTCCGAAGCGGGTACCAGGTGCACAAGGATTGTATATGTCTGTTTCAATCTCAGAATATTCAGGATTAACACGCAGACCAAGACTTATCTCGGGATTGACCTCCCTCACCCTATCATGCAGACGAGAGTACTGCGAAAGCGAGTTGAACGTAAGGCAGCTCGAGCAACGTGCTATCTCGTCAATCTCATAATCCGTGTAAGCGGGAGAGAAGGTATGTGCCTTCTCGCCGAACTTGTCATACGCCAGACGCGCCTCAGCAAGTGAGCTTGCCGTAGTGGACTGTATGTATTCCTTAAATATAGGGAATGTCTTCCATAGGGCGTATGCCTTGAAAGCAAGAATTATCTCTATGCCGGCGCTGTCAGCAACGCCCTTTATAATTTCCAGGTTACGTCTTAGTCGCCATTCTTCGAGGACGTACATCGGACGTGTCAGTTCTTTATATGTGGTAGTATTTACTATCATCTTTTTCTTTTAGCGTTATATTGGTAATAATACCAGTAAGTGTTTCCGTATGTATCTGCCAGTTGCTTCTTGCGCTCTTTTTGGTCTGGCAACGAAGCCGACAACTTCTGGAAGTCCTGATAGTCGGCATTCGTCACAGCATTATCGTATACAACGGCAGGATTGGAATATCTGTGACGATAAAGTATCAGAGCCTCCTTGTAATGCTTGGGCAGCGAATCGTTCAGCGTGTAATATTTAGGGAGCTGCTTGGCAAAGCCAGGCAGATTACAGTCCATGAGCATTCCGCACAAATAATAATCCACCGAAGCCTTACGCAGTCTGTCATGACGACGGAGATAATCGAAGTATCGCGAAGCCGACATGGGCTGTCTGAACCATCCTCCCATCTTACCATAGAAGACGCTGTCAGGATAGACCACAAAGCTTGTGGTGGTTTTGTTAGGAACGAGTGAAGCCGACTTGCCCTTGAGCTTATACTCGAAGAGTTCGTCTGCCATCGTGCCTTTCTTCGAAAGCGCGTAAGCGGCAAGCATCGTCAGATTCTCGTCAGCCTCAGCATTATGAGCCACTGAAGAAAGGGCCCCATCATAATCGCCGTCCAATATGCACTGTTCGGCATTTATGCGATTATGGAATGTGGCATCGTCATAGCTTAAGCAGCCCACAAACAACATCTCTGCCGTCATAATGGCGAGGTTTACCCATAATCGTCTATACTGAGTGGGAATTATATCCGAAAGGACTTCGGACAGTCCGCTCTTGAACGAAAACATCACAAGACCAGCAAACACCACCAGCAATATCGGCAAGGCTATCGCCCAACCTCCGAACGAGAACCCTCCGTCCTGAATGTCAGGATGTGCTGAGGTCAGAAACGTAAGAAGCAAGGCGGAAGGAACGTAGGTAAGAGAGTTTGCCACCCTCATTCCCTGACACAGCCTCGAAACGCCCCGCTGAACCAACAAGAGGATGAAGGTGATGAGCGACGCTCCGATAAGATGATTATAGTGAGTCTGTCCTTTGGAGAAGACATGCTGCATGGCTGTCAGCAGGTCTGCCTGATAACAGTATAGATACGCAAATGTGAACACCACAAACACTATGGTGCATGTGATGTTCACAAGTATGTCGTTAGATTTAATATTTCTGTTGTTACCCATTAGTTCTTCTTTAACACTACTGCAGAACGAGCCGGAACGTACAGCTTCAGCCATTCCTTATGCTCCGTAACGTATGCGGGGTCATAATTGGTAAGGTGTGTCATCGTGTCGTCAGCCAGACCGTTACCTCCGAACTCCTTCGCGTCGGTATTGAGCACCACGTCGTACGATCCGGTCGGAACCAGGAAGCCGTAGTCGGTGAACGACTTCGTAGGATTGAAATTGAAAATGAAGATAAGGTCGCCACGCATGTACGCCAATATCTGGTCGCCGTCGTTGTGCCAAATCTCCTGTACCGGCTTCGACTGGATGCTTCTCACCATCTTGAGTGTCTTGAGCATCGCACGGTCGAAGTCGCCGAGGTAATGATAGTCAAGTTCCTTGTTGTCCACGAGGTTCCACTGGCGACGTGCATACTTATAGCTCCATCCGTTACCCTCACGCGGGAAGTCGATCCATTCCGGATGACCGAACTCATTGCCCATAAAGTTGAGGTAACCACCGTTTATTGTGGAAGCCGTAACAAGGCGTATCATCTTATGCAGGGCAATGCCACGATTTGCACGTTCATTCTCATCGCCCTTTCTGAAGTGCCAGTACATGTCTGCGTCAATCAGTCGGAAGATGATGGTCTTGTCTCCCACGAGAGCCTGATCATGACTCTCACAGTAGCTAATGGTGCGCTCGTCGGAGCGGCGGTTGGTCACCTCCCAGAAGATGCTGCTTGGCTTCCAAGCCTCATCGGGCAGCTCCTTGATGGTCTTAATCCAGTAGTCGGGGATGTTCATTGCCATTCTGTAGTCGAAGCCGTAGCCACCGTCCGTGAACTTGGCTGCCAATCCTGGCATACCGCTCACCTCTTCAGCAATGGTTATGGCGTTCGGATTGACCTCATGGATGAGGAGGTTGGCAAGCGTCAGGTAGCAGATGGCGTTGTCGTCCTGATGTCCGTTAAAGTAGTCGCCGTAGTTGCAGAATGCCTCTCCCAAGCCATGGCTGTAATAGAGCATTGAGGTTACGCCGTCAAAGCGGAATCCGTCAAAGCGGAACTCCTCCATCCAGTACTTGCAGTTGGAGAGCAGAAAATGCACCACGTCGTCCTTGCCGTAATCGAAGCAGAGGCTGTCCCAAGCCGGATGTTCGTGGCGTTCGCCGGGATAGAAATACTGGTTGGGGTCGCCAGCCAGATTGCCGAGTCCCTCCATCTCGTTCTTCACAGCGTGGCTGTGTACGATGTCCATGATGACGGCGATGCCGTCCTTGTGTGCCTGATCGATAAGGGCCTTCAGTTCCTCGGGCGTTCCGAAGCGGCTGGAAGCAGCGAAGAAGCTGCTGACATGATAGCCGAAAGAGCCATAGTAAGGATGCTCCTGAATGGCCATAATCTGAATGCAGTTATATCCGTCTGCCTTGATACGGGGCAGCACGTTCTCACGAAACTCGTTGTACGTGCCCACCTTCTCTGCGTCTTGCGCCATACCGATGTGGCATTCATATATAAGCAGCGGCGACTTTGTCGGCTTAAACGTCTTCTTCCATTCATACTCCTTCTCAGGATTCCACACCTGTGCGGAGAATATCTTTGTCTGCTCGTCCTGCACCACGCGGTTACACCACGCCGGTATTCTTTCGCCATGACCGCCGTCCCAATAGACGTGCATCTTGTAGAGGTCGCCATGCTTGATGGCCTTAGCCGAGAGCTTCAGCTCCCAGTCGCCATGTTCGTTAAGGCGCTTTGCCTTATACTTGTCAGATTCCTTCCATCCGTTGAAGTCGCCAACGAGATAAATCTCTGTGGCGTTCGGAGCCCACTCACGGAACACCCATCCGCGTGTGGTCTTATGCAGTCCGTAATATTTGTGTCCGTTGGCAAAATCGGTAAGGTTCTTCTTGCCGTGGTTTGTCAGGTTGTCAAGTTTCCACAACGCATGATCATGACGTCCCTTTATAGCGTCCTCGTAAGGCTCCAGGTAAGCGTCATTCTTCACCAGTCCGATATGTTTCGCAGTCGGCTTTGCTTTTGCTGCAGCCTGCGACTTCTTTGTTTTTACTGCCATTGCTGAGTGATTTATGGTGTTTATAAATGTTTACTATATATTATAATGTATAGACGTAGGCTTGGCGCATCAGTCCTCGAAGCGTTTTCCACGCTCGTAATGTCCGCGCTTCACCACCTGTCCGTTGCGGTCTTTCTCCACGAACTTGCCGTCGCGACGTCCGTCCACGTACGAACCTTCGAAGCGGTTGCCGTCCTTTGTTTCCTCGATGGCGGGTCCGTTGGGCTTGCCGTTCTTGAAGACGCCCTTAAACTTCAGGCCGTTGGCGTAATGGATGATCACCTCGCCGTCCACCTTGCCGTCCTTGAAGTTGCCCTCAAAGACGTCGCCGGCTTTCTTCACGAGCTTGCCGTGACCGTTCTGCATGTCGTTCTTCCAGTCGCCTACGTACATGTCGCCATTACGCCAAGTGAACGTTCCCTTGCCGTCCTTGTCGCCCTCATTGAAGTGACCCATGTATTTGTCGCCGTTACGATACTTGAAGATGCCTTCGCCGGTGCGTTCGCCCTGCACATAGTCGCCTTCATACACGTCGCCGTTCTGGAACTTGTAAATGCCCTTTCCGTTCTGTATGTCGTTGAGCCAGTCGCCCACATACGTATCGCCGTCAGCATACTTGTTGGTGCCTTTGCCCGAACGCTGATTGCCTAACCACATACCGTCGTACGTGGTGCCGTCTCCCCAAGCAAAGAAGCCTTTTCCGCTTTTCTGGTCGTCCTTCCAGTTGCCGTCATAAAAAGCGCCGCTCGCAAAGGTATACTTGCCCTTGCCCTGACGCTTGTCCTGCTGCCAGTAACCGTCGTATTTGTCGCCGTTATAATAATACATAACACCGTGACCCTGCTGATAGTCGCGATACCACATACCCTCATAGCGGTTATTGTTCATAAACCAGAATGTGCCGTATCCGTGCTGTTGGTCCTGAAACCATTCGCCATCATACTTTTCTCCGTCAGAGAAGGTATAGATGCCTTGCCCTTGGCGCTTTCCCTTTACATACTCACCCTCATAAGTGTCCCCATTCTCGAAAAGTGTATTACCTTTTCCGTGTGGTTTTCCAGCTTGCATTTGTCCCTTGTACTGGCCGTTGTCATGAGTCTTGCACGAGCCAAGGGTTATCTTCTGCGCCATCATCGTAAACGGGATGGCGAGAGCCAATAATGTAGAAAATATATGTTTTTTCACTTTATTCCTTCTTTTAAAGTCGTCTTGAAACGAAAACTTACTGCCAAAATTAGCCAAATAATACGAAACAACAAAATGAATTTAGGATTTTTATGAAAGAAGAAAAGGAAAAAGCCAAGTCACACAGGATATCGTGTCCTGTACGACTTGGCTATTATGTGCGTTTAAAGTCCCTGATTGATGGTTCTTGAGAGCACGTCGAGCTGCTGCTCACGTGTCAGCTTGACGAAGTTAACGGCATATCCGCTCACACGGATGGTGAGCTGCGGATACTTCTCAGGATGCTCCATAGCGTCGAGCAGAAGCTGACGGTCGAAGACGTTCACGTTGATGTGCTGGCCTCCTGAAGGAGTGAAGTAGCCGTCGAGCAGACTCACGAGGTTGGCTGAGCGCATCTCAGGAGTCTTGCCGAGTGCTGAAGGAGCGATGGCGAAGGTGTAAGAGATGCCGTCGCGTGAGTGCTGGAAGGGAAGTTTGGCTACTGAAGCAAGAGCTGCAACGGCTCCCTTCACGTCGCGTGCGTTCATCGGGTTGGCACCCGGTGCGAACGGCACACCCTTCTCTCTTCCGTCAGGTGTGGCGCCTGTGTTACGGCCGTACACCACGTTGGAGGTGATGGTCAGAAGGCTCTGTGTCGGGATGGCGTCGCGGTATGTGCGGTGCTGACGCAGATACTCCATAAACTTCTCTGTGATGGAAACGGCGATTTCGTCTGTCTCATCATTATTGTTACCGAACGGCACATACTCGCCCTCCTCTATCTTGTAGTCGACAGCCAGACCGCTCTCGTCGCGGATAATGCGCACCTTGCAATGCTTCATCGCTGCGATAGAGTCAGCCACGATGGACAGACCTGCAATACCCGTAGCACGTGTGCGCTCTACGTCACCGTCGTGCAGAGCCATCTCGAATGCCTCATAGTCATACTTGTCGTGCATATAGTGGATGATCTTGAGGGCGTTGACATAAGTCTTAGCCAACCATCTCATCATCTGCTCGAACTTAGGCATAAACTCCTCGTATGTGAGGTAGTCGCCCTCTACGGGAGCATACTGCGGAGCAATCTGCTCGCCCGACATTTCGTCGCGTCCGCCGTTGATGGCATAGAGCATACACTTGGCGAGGTTTGCACGAGCTCCGAAGAACTGCATCTGCTTACCGATCTTCATCGGCGATACGCAGCATGCGATGCCGTAGTCGTCGCCGAGGTCAGCACGCATAAGGTCGTCGTTCTCATACTGGATGGCTGAAGTGTCGATGCTCACCTTGGCGCAATAACGCTTCCAAGCCTCGGGGAGGTGCTCGCTCCAGAGAACCGTGAGGTTAGGCTCGGGCGAAGGACCCATATTATATAATGTATGGAGGAAGCGATAGTCGGTCTTCGTAACCATCGAACGTCCGTCGATGCCCATACCGCCGATAGAAGCAGTAGCCCAGATCGGGTCACCAGAGAAGAGGTCGTTATATTCCGGTGTGCGGAGGAAGCGTACGATGCGGAGCTTCATCACCATCTGGTCGATGAGTTCCTGTGCCTCGCTCTCTGTGAGCGTGCCGTTCTTGAGGTCGCGCTGGATGAAGATGTCGAGGAACGCACATACACGACCGAGCGACATGGCAGCTCCGTCCTGGTCCTTAACGGCACCGAGATAACCGAAGTAAGTCCACTGTACAGCCTCCTTAGCATTGCGTGCGGGCTTTGTAACGTCAAAGCCGTACGAAGCACACATTCTCTCAAACTGCTTCAGAGCCTGGATTTGCTCAGAAACTTCCTCACGGTGACGGACTATCTCCTCTGTAAACTCCTGTATGTCGATGCGCTTGAAGTAGCGCTTCTTCTCCTCGATGAGGTTAGTAGTTCCGTAGAGTGCCACACGACGATAGTCGCCGATGATGCGTCCACGTCCGTAAGCGTCAGGCAGACCGGTGATAATGTGGGCATGACGTGCAGCCTTGATATCATCGTTGTATGCTGAGAACACGCCTTCGTTGTGTGTCTTGCGATACTTTGTGAAGATGGTCTTTGTTGCAGGATCGAGCTCATAGCCGTACGACTTGAGAGCCTTCTCCACCATACGTATGCCGCCCTTCGGGAAGATACCACGCTTAAGGGGCACATCGGTCTGCAAGCCTACGACAACCTCGCTATCCTTGTCTATATAGCCGGCACCGTAGGTGTCGATGCTCTGCGGCAGCTTGGTCTCGGCGTCGTACACACCATTCTCACGCTCTGTCTCGAACATGCCAGAAAGGATGTCCCACAAGTGCTGGGTACGCTCAGTCGGACCTTCAAGGAACGACTCGTCGCCATCATACGGCTCATAGTTAGACTGGATAAAATCACGCACATCGATTTCTCTCTTCCAATTGGAACCCTTGAAATCGGCTTGCAAATTTTGAAGAATCATAAATTTGTGTTTAAAAAATGAATATTATCTGTGTGTAATCTCGGTGCAAAGTTACGTTTTTTCCATCACATATACAAGCTTATATTATCTAATTTCGAGGTTTCGCCGTCCAAGACAATATATTATCATTGGTTTCAGGCTTCCCTATTTCCCAAGAGACTTAAACATCTTGGTGATACACTTTTTCTTCTGTTCCATGTTCGGGTGAACATAGAGGTTGAGGGTTGTTGTGATGTTGGCATGACCGAGTAGTACGCTTACTGTCTTGTAGTCGCAGTTGCTTTCAATGCAGCGTGTGGCAAAGCTGTGGCGTAGTCCGTGATATTTCAGCCGAGGAATGTCAAGACGCTTCATCAGTCGATGGTAATAGTTGCGGTAAGTTCGTGGTTCCGTCGGCTTCTCTTCGTTGGTCAACACATAAAAGTCCTCGTTTACCACCTTTTTCAGAGGTTTTACCATAGCCAGAAGTTCTTTATTCATCGGTATTTCACGGCAAGAGTTCTTTGTCTTGGGCGTGTTAATGACCAGTTCTGTGTGCTTGCGTTCGCCCTCCACAATGTAGATGCGCTCAATGGTGCGGTTCACGGTAATTGTGCCATTATCGGTATTGATGTCCGACCATTTCAGACCACAAATCTCTCCGATACGCAAGCCAGTGGTCAGACTGATATAGATACCGAGGTTGCGGAATGTAAAGTTCTGCTTGATGAAATCGAGTATCTTCTTGTGGTGTGCCACCGTCAGCACCTCAATTTCCTTGTTGGTCTCTGTTGTAGGGTACTTGATGTCCCACTCGCAATAGTTCATCCATTCGTTCTTTACTCCGAACTTCATTACCATTTTCAAGACAATAAGGATATCCTTCACCGTCTTAATGCTTAGACCGCCATTCAGTTTCTGCAAAACGAACTCCTGCACATGTTTCTCACTCAGAGCCTCACAATCGCCAAATGATGGCAGAATGTGGTTCTCTAAAATTAACACATAAGCAGCGTATGTAGACTGCTTTACGTAGCGTTGCTTGTCTATTTTCCAAGCCAACGCAATTTCTCTAATTGTTTTTGTTGTCATTGTAATCCTTAATTTAGAAGGTATATATATAAATTAGAGAAAATCAATATTTTTAGTCCCAAATCTCAGATTCCCTGAGTTTCAGGGGGAGTGGAGTGTTACGACCTTACAGAAAGACTGTATAGTAAATCCTACAAATGAAAAGATAGCTGATAAGTTTGTCTATGTTGATTTGGAATCGGTAAAACAAGGCCAATTATATAAATACCAAATCTTGACAAAAGACAACGCGCCAAGTAGAGCCCAAAGGGTATTGCATACAGATGATATTCTTTTTCAATGTGTAAGACCTTATCAGATGAATAACTACATGGTCAAAGGAACTATGTCTGATATTCAGTGGGTCGCATCAACTGGTTATGCACAAATCAGAACACAAACAGATTATCCAGCTTTTCTGTATTATGTTCTTAACACTTCTAAATACAACAAAGCAGTGATGGTAAGATGTACGGGGTCAAGTTATCCTGCTATAAACAGCGAAGACTTGTCAAAAATACCATTTTACAAATGTGGTATCGCAGAACAGAAGAAAATCGCTGATTTTTTGTCACTCCTTGACGAGCGCATCGCTACCCAAAACAAAATCATTGAGGATTTGAAGAAGCTAAAGTCTGCGATTGTTGAAAAGGTGTACTCTGAAATTCAAGGCAAAGAATACTCATATGGACAATTGTTTGATGTTGTAAATGAGCGTAACAAACAAATGGAATATTCCAATATTCTTTCTGCAAGCCAAGAAAAAGGCATGGTGAATAGAGTTGACTTAAATTTGGACATTCAATTTGAACGTAGCAATATTAATACTTACAAGATCGTCAGAAAAGGAGATTACGTTATTCATTTGCGTTCATTTCAAGGAGGTTTCGCTTTTTCTGATAAGTTGGGTGTGTGTAGCCCTGCATATACAATACTGCGTCCAAATAGTATTTTAGAATATGGCTATTTATCCAATTATTTCACTTCTCAAAGATTTATAAAGTCTTTGGTTCTTGTGACATATGGTATTCGTGATGGACGTTCTATAAATGTAGATGAGTGGCTCAGCATGAAGATTACTATTCCGTCAAAAGAACACCAACAATATATAGTAAAAATGATTAGGAGCTTTGAACGAAAAATCGAGAACGAAGAAGCTTATGCTACTCAGTTGTCCATACAAAAGCAATATTTGCTCCGCCAAATGTTCATATAGTCATTTGGCGGAGTGCTGATTACGATCTTAGTATTCTGAGCTCTTCTATCATTCGTCCTAATTCAGAGAAGGTATAACTCCGATTCCCTGCATTTCTCTCACATATAGAACGGTTGGAGTTGTCTATAGCAATGGACAAACTTCCGCCGTTCTTTTCAAAGTAATGATGCAGACCTCTGCATTTTATAAAGAAGTCTATCTTTTTGCGGTAATCGCAACACTGATTCAAATCTCTTAACAAAGGCTCTTGCTCTGTGTACATCTTTGAAGTATAACGGAAATAATAGAGGAAGAAAAGTTCTGTACATAGATGAGTTTCGAAGAACTTTACATCACAAAAGATTCCTTTCTTTGGTTTGATTATTGGTGAAGTATACTTCTTTTTCAGACGAGCATATTGCGAACGCTCAGGTTCTCTGTCCTTGGTATCCATATCTATTACGCAGAAGATATGGTTATAGCCAAGTGAAATACCTTCTTCTATCTTGTGCTCCAACTCCTTGAGACTTGTATGCTTAGGATAGTCAGGCTTGATGGTTAGACCGTTCAGATCGTCACATAGCGATTTGAAGTAGAAGAACTCTGTTGGTCCCTCTCCTAATATAAGTATTGTATTCCTTTGCTTGCCCATACCTCAGTCCTCCAAATCCACAAATATAGACCCCAACTCCGGCTTTGCTCCTAATCTGCCAATTCGATAAGAATTGTAAAGAGAAAGATTCTTGTGCAAGCCATAAGTGTCTCCTCGGCTATATTCCGAGGAAGCGGTATCCTTGTTTTTATCCACAAACCATACTACGCCACGATTGTCATTAATTACGTCTTGCGACAGCAAGGTTGTTTCTTGACTCGTAATCAGCAATTGCGACTGCTCTGAATTATACAGGAATATGTTGAGGTAATAGAACAACAAGTCGTAATGTAAGTCTTCTCCCAACTCATCCAAATAATAGATGTGATTGCCGCTTATCAAATCATAGAGCGTATCCAAGATGCGGATGAACTTAATCGTACCCTTAGACTGTAATTTAAGAGGAACGTCAAACACCCCTTTCTCTGAATGGTTCTCAAATACGACAGATTCCACAGTAGGACGCAATAAATCTTCCTTTAGTGATGTCGGAAAGTCTTCGTTCTGAAGATGTTCACGTAAGTCTTGAGTGAGAGAACGATCTTCCAATACAGGGCGGAAGTCCGATATATTCAAGTCTGCCTTCTTCAACATCTGGCAGAAAAACTTATGCTTATTCCTGTCTTTATAAGCAGCCTTCAGGATTTCAACAATACCCCTGCTTTCGGTGTCACCATCCACATTATGATAATGGGCCATTATGTAAGAATGTAGTTTTGCCAATGGCTCAATGTCTTCCTTGAAAGTATTCTTCAGACAAACTGATAATACACTATGATTATTAAGTGTATTCTCACGGATGCTGTCTTGGGTCTTTTGGGACATACGTAGACTTACGCCAAACTTGATTTCAGCCTGTAGGCTTTGTCCTTTATAGTTACGCTCATAGAACAGAGCCTTAGAGCCCTTCGGATAGTAATTTAATTCTTCACGAAGAATATGGTTGGCGTCAAAAAGCACCTGATAGTCATAGCGTAATCCTTCCGCATAAAAGGAGACAAACATTTCAGTAGGCTCATCTTTTGACAAAATAAAGGGAATGCATCTCGGAATCTTCATGTTAGCGTTAGCTTTTGGATAAGTCAAGAGATTAAACACCTCATCCAACGCCCACAGCATATTTGATTTGCCAGAAGCATTTGAACCATATAGTACACCTAATTTATATAGGCATGTACCATCGGGCATTTCCACAGCAAGTTCTGAAGCCGAACCCTTTGTTACAAAGTTAAGCTCCTGTCTGTCGCCTATTGACAAGTAATTCTTCACCCAAAAGTTTCTTATCATACTCTAAATATTTTGTTCGATTTTGTAGTTTATCTACAAAAATACAGGAAATATTTGACAAATCAAACAAAATACAAGAGTTTTTTAGGTTTTGTCGCTTTTAATTGAAAAGGAAAGGGATATATCTTTATAAAGTAATCACTAATGTTTAAAATGGGAGAAATACCCATCCCTTGACAAGGGACTAAGAGTTAGGCTTATACAAATAGAAAATGGCAACATTGTACATCTGGGTGAGATTGCACGAATATATCAGCCTCAAACTATATCTTCAACAGAATTAACGGAAGATGGTTTTCTTGTATATGGCGCAAATGGCATTATTGGTAAATATAAAGAATATAACCATAAGACAGAACAAATCTGTATAACTTGTCGTGGTAATACTTGCGGTATGGTTAATTACTCCAAACCCATGTCATGGATAACAGGAAATGCGATGGTGATAAACACAGATGAACATCAAAACAAGGTGTGCAAGAGATATTTGTACCATTATCTTTCTGCGTATAACTTCAATAGTCTAATTTCAGGGTCAGGACAACCGCAAATTGTACGCACTCCATTAGAACAGTTAAAAGTTACATTACCTACCTTTTTGGAACAAAAACAGAAGGCAACGTTTCTTGATAAAATTCAAGGTAAAATCGAAATCAGCAATAAGACATTAAATCTTTATCTGCAACAAAAGCAGTATCTGCTTCGCCAAATGTTCATATAAACATCTGGCGGAGCAAGTATTGCTTCTGCTTTTCATAATGTTCCAACAATCTTTTGCTTACTAAAAGTTTTTCTTCATAAGCTTTCAGTAATTTAACTATAGCTTTTTGTGTTTCTAAATCAGGAAGATAGACATAACAAGAAGAAAGGTTGTTTGCTGTTATTGAAAACACTTTTGTCCCCTGTGCCAATCGCTTGATTTGGTTATGGAAATAACGAGAATTAAATGCAAAACCTTTGAAGCCTACAACTGTCCTGTTCTTTATATCACGACCATGAATAGTATGTAATCCACAGATTGTATCACCTTCAATAGTATCAACAAATTCTACGGATTTTGCTATTTCGCCAGTATCTTCTGAAGCATCTGCAAAAGCAACATCTCCTACTTGGCACAATGTATATTGCTTAGGTATTGCTTCATTTTTAATCATCGGTAAAGAGGCAGAGTTAATTCCACGTGTCTGCAAACCATGTATTAAACCATAATGTAGATTTCTAATTGCACCTTCTTTATAACTCAGTTGCTCCCATGATAGCGAATTGGTTGGGAAGAATTGCATAAATGAACGTAAATATGTCTTTTCCCACAAAGGATTATCCAACAAATTGTCCCCCATTCCCTTGATTAAGGACTGCAATTTGTCAATGATTTTGTTTTGAGTGGCGATGCGCTCGTCAAGAAGGGATAAAAGTCTTGCTATTTTTGTTTGTTCTGAAATAGAAGGCAGTATAACTTTTAACTTTAACAACTTGTTAACAGCTAAACCCGGTTGTGCAGATTGGTCAGAGAATTGACCTAAATTCATTTTAAGAAAGAGGTAATGTAGGAAACTTGTATTGCTTTTTTCGTTACCTGCAACAGCTATAGCATGCTCTGTTATGTAAGTTTTACCATTGACAGAACGTACGTTTCCACAGAGAGCTCCTTGACGACCAATTAGAACATATAAGCCCTCATGATTGTATGAAGATGTGTATCCTCTTAGTCCATTTCCTCCATATACGGGATATTCTCCACTTTCGGAAATAGAATCTGCTTTTATGTTTTTACCACTTTTAAATTCAGAGCAAACGTCATTTATCAAGAAACTGTTCCACTCCCCCTGAAACTCCTTAAATCTGAGATTTGGGACATTGAGTTTTTTATGTTCGTTATTTTTTGTCGTTGTCATTTTTAATCCTTAATTTGATGTTTCTGAAATAGTCTACCAGCT
>ERZ1027181.940-NODE-940-length-14194-cov-8.202631_pt1 | contig 14194 bp, 10 predicted proteins | sample MGYA00519247_ERZ1027181 | MGnify/ENA primary metagenome ERZ1027181 (study PRJEB26926, sample SAMN06164415) | human gut metagenome | biome: ENVO:00009003; feature: ENVO:2100002; material: ENVO:00002003 | host: Homo sapiens | place: USA | collected 2012 ...
CCGCCCGCACAATTCAGAATTATGAGCTTGGCAGCCGTAAACCATCCAATATGGTTACGATCCAGAAAATCGCGGATGCGCTGAATACTACTACTGAGTATCTGCTGGGAAGCAGCGGCACCTATGTTGTAGAAGCCCATGAAAAAGGCGGCGCAAAAGCAGCGAAAGATATTGAAGAACTGGTCAGCGAAGTGACCGGTATGTTTGCTGGCGGCGAATTAAGTGAAGATGCCATCGAGGGAGCTTATAAAGCTCTGACTGATGCCTACTGGATTGCCAAAGAGAACAATAAAAAATACGCCCCGAAAACGAGGCGTAAAAAATCCGATCAGTGATATTTATCGTACACACTTTTCGCTATACTGTAAACTGGAGGTGGTATGATGAATGCGGAACAGCTTTCACGGGTCGGTGAGAAACTGGTAAAACGCTGCGGTTCCAGAGACCCTTTTGAAATTGCAAGGCAGCTTGGTATCAATGTCATGCTTTGCGAAAATTTTGGTTCCCTGAAGGGAATGTACCGGGTGATTAAGCGAAATCGCTTTATTTTCCTGAATAACAGTCTGGATGAAAATATGCTGCGCATCGTGTGCGCACATGAATTAGGGCATGACCAGCTTCACCGGAATATGGCGAAAACCACCCCGATTCATGAGTTCATGCTCTACGACATGAAATCCAAACCAGAATATGAAGCGAACATCGTAGCAGCGGAGATCTTGATGGACAGCAACGAAGTCCTTCGTTACATCTATGAGTATGGATACACAGCCGAGCAGATCGCCAGCGCGATGTCCACTGACATCAATCTGGTTGCGCTGAAGGTAGCACACCTGGCCACACTTGGCTATAATCTGCACGCACTGGAACATAAAAGCAACTTTTTGAAATAACGTATCTTCGAGGAGCCTTGACCGGCTCCTCTTTTTTGTTGCAAATTGTGCAGATGCCGTCTGCACAATTATCAGCCTAACATCTGCATGTGATAGAGCTTCACTTTTTCCTCGAACGGCAGTCCCGGATCAATGCCGACTTCTTCCCACATCACACCATACGGTGCGCCGCCATCTGTATATCCGGCGATAAAGGCAAAACGACCATCGCAGTCCTCATACAGTTCTCCCAGCCGTTCCCGTTCTTTCGCTTCCCGCTCCATTCTCCGCTGCCGAAGCCGCTGTTCTTCAGCCTGTTTAATCTGGTCAAGCTGCTCTTGTGTATAATTGACTCCAAGCTCCTGCAAATCTTTAGCGGCAGTCACAGCATCCACATGAAAGCGTTCCCGGTAATGCTTGTTCATCTTTTTCGGTGAGCCGGTATAGGTGAGCAGCCACTGCTTGCCTTTTCGGAGGCGGGCTTCCTTTCGCTCAGCCTTCGTCAGTTTCTTTTTCTTTGCCATTTGCGAAATCTCCCGGATTTTTTGCTGATGACTTTGGTTTGCGCTTCTTCGGTGCCGTCAGCTCATAGCTCAAAGAAAGCAGGTCTTTGATGGCATCATCCAGTTCTGGTTTGCCAAGCTGAATACTAAGCCATTTTTCCTTATTCATGTGATAGGCTGGAAAATAGCCGTCTTGCCCACGAAGAGAGCCGATCAGCAGCGGATCACTTTTCACATTAAGGACATCAATGATGCCTGCTTCCGGCAGTCCCAACTTATCAGCAGATACTTCCAGAACTACACCATACCATTTGTTATTGTCGTTGTGCCGCAGCACCGCATTCCAGTCATGCCAGGGATATTCCGGTTCTGTGCCGTACTGCTGACGTATCCATGTAAATAATTCTTGTCGTGTCACTCCATCGCTTCCCCGCTGTTTTATGTGTGGTTTTGTGCAACAACCTGTTGCACAAATTCTTGCCTCAGATAACTCTCCACGCTGCATTGATATCAGAAATCATCCAGCGCAGCATCAATCTCTTCCAGCCTATCAATCCAGCCCAAGTCAGATTTCTTCTTTGCTGCTGACCTTTTCTTATCACCACCAACCACTTCAAACCGTTTTTCTTCCGTCCCGAACAGACCTTTCACCTGAATTCTAAAATCCGGCTTGTTGTTGGTCAGTCCTTGCATGAGCTGCACATTCTTGTATCTGGGCAGGAGGATTTGACAGATAGCCTGAATGTCTTGCTCCTTAATACACGGTGCCGCCATGAACTTTTTCGTTATATAAGGCTTTATATCTGCCAGCACCTGTGACATAGAGGCTTTCTTTCGGTTATCAGCCATAAAATCCCCCCATTTTTTTCCAAAACGCTACCTTTCTTTATCTATCGTCCGGCCAGAATGTATAGAAATATTACTTCATATTGGCTATATACTTTTTCAACTTAATGATTCTATCTTCCGTATCAATACCCGCTTCATTTTGAGAAATAGTAACGGTATCCGTAAGGCTATCATCATCATTTCTGTAAACACCATATGAATTGTTTTCACAGACAATGTAAACATCATCATAAACCAAATACTGCCCCATCTCGTCTCTGGATAGATGGTCATCATCTGCTTCTTTCAAATACGGCATGTACGTATTTTGTGACCACTGCGTCTTTGTCTGCATAACCGAGAACATATATGGCTTATTTACCACATCGTCGTTGCTCATCTTTCCATAACTACCAGGACGGAAAACAGGATACTTTACATAATAATAATTCCATGGATATAAATTATCCTTTTCACATTGAGCCAAGAACGCAGAAATAATTCCATCCAAAATGCCATCATCGAAACTTTCTTTCGATTTGAGCAGTTCAACTAAAATTGTATGTGTATTTTCAAAACCGGCATTTGCACTTTTATGAAATAGCTCATCCCAAGCATACTGCAAACTTTTTGATGCAAACTGATAACGCCATTTGTTTCTTTCCTGCTGCCCATAGTTGCCTAATGTCATTAAAGCACAGTCAATCTTATCCCACGAACAGGCGAATAAAGAAGAAAAACGAGAGCCCAGCGAAAGATTATCGAGACCAATAATACCGATTTGCCCTTTTAACATGTTATGATCTTCCAGTTCAAACACTTCATCTGTACAGTCTGGGTTTTGGGTTAGGAATTCAATTTTTTTCTTTTCTTCCTGTATCTGATTTACATTGAAGTTAATCTCAATAGAATCATCAATCACGCCTGTAAGAACAATTGCATCAACAGCCTGAAGAATTGCGGGAATTCTGTTTCTATCCTGTCTATCACTAACCTCATCTTCGGAATTCTGAATCAGGTTGTTGACAATTCTGATTCTTCTCACAAAATCAGAATATGTCACTTCATTTTGGTGCTGTAAATAGATTGTAATGGCATACAAGAGCACGATGCGGTTTAATGGAAACTGTCGTATTCTGCCGGACTTATCAGAATAAAAATGCAAGCAATCCTCAAAAACATCAATCTTATATCTGGAATCAACCACAATTTTCCCACATGCATGAGTGTAGCTCATAAACGATTCCAAAAATTCTGTCGGATTATCATAGCCATTTATTTTACACCAGCAATCGAAGAACGCTTCTAGCGTAGCTATGTTCGCTACTGCTTTCTCTTCATCTGCGGAGAAATACAAGTGCAGCAAATCAAAAATGTCGCTGCTGTAGCCTTGTGGAGACTGTCCATTACGATAACAAATAATATCGCAAACGAACTTGAAGTATCGTAGAAATTCATCATCAATAATATTATCATCCGCATCGTTAGAGCCGCTGCTACGATATTTCCACAATAAATCCGTCCAGGATCTATCTATTTTTCCAACAATACGCTCTGCCGTATTCTGACCATATTTTTCATCGAGAGTTCTGATTTCTCTCTCCAGTTCTGCTTTGAAATGCTCGAATACGGTCAACGGCTTCCCACGGGAATTCATTTTAATATAAAGCTCATCAGTAAGACCCATATCTCTTATTGGCAGGAAATAAAAGGTGATCGCTTTATTTTCCAATTGCTCCCATATATTCGGTACATCCTTGAAACGCTCATCAATCGCATCCAACATTACAAGCATGGCGCTGATAGTAGGATCATCCTTCCAGTCAAACGGAAACCAAGCTTGATTCTTTATATCATCAGAAAGCGTGGTTTCAAAAGATGGCACAAACTTCACAAGCTCTGCGCAGAAATATCTTGCACTATAACGTGTTTCATAACTGAACCTGTTGAGAAATGCATACTTGTCTTCAGAAATTTTTTCCTTTTTAGCCGCATACCAATGCAAGAGGAACAATGTTGTTAAACGCTGCTGACCATCCAAAGGTGTCATAGTTCCTTCTTCATCAATGTCACCGTAAACAAAGTCAAGTGTAATTGGATCCCCAGTAACAGCCCTATAAAGTGCCTGAAGAAAACGGCTTCTCACCCTATTGATGTCTTTATCAATACGTCCTTGAGCGTAGTCTCTCTGAATAAGGGGGATTACAATTTTATTAAGCTGAACTGAAGTATCTCCATCCTCAATCGTTGTTTCAAAGATATCCATAAATGAGTGAAGCGTCGTACTCATTTTGTTTCCTCCTTTTCCAAAACAATCGGTTCTATATAATCGCTCAGAACATCATTGATTGCTTTAATATAAGCAATTCTGTCGGCCTGTCCCCAAAAGTGAAGCTGATTTTCTGCAGATGGAGTATAATATTTCAGAAATACCATCTTTGTACAGAAAGGAATATACTGTCCTTTTTTATCCATCTGAATGATATCATTTCTTTTCACATCAAATGTCGAATTATTAAGAGCCGCATTGTCCGCCGTATTAAGCAATGCAAGATTTGCAATGGAATGCATGTACTCTGTATTGCCTGAAACGGATAACAAACCAAGAACTTTTTGCTGAATGCTCTCAAATACAGTGCGCTCCAGCTTATCTGCATTTATCGCGCCTTGCATTTCATCAATCAGTTCACTATGTTCACCACCGATACTTTCAACAGATGGGATATGAAGTTCCAGCCACTTTTTCCAAACATCTTGCGTTTTCATACCTTCCGATTGCTGGGCATGTATATGCTCTAGGCTCCATGTAACATTGCTGCCCTTATGGTGCTTAAACTGATCAAATGGAAACCGTTGAGCATGTCCATCACTTCTTCTTACCGATTCGATATTGAATAAAAGCAGTAATGTACTAATCCGCTTATAATCCAACGACTTCTCATAACTGAGTTCAGCATAATTTCCAGAAATCGCAACGCTCTTTTTAATCAGTTCGTCGAGAGATTCATTAAACTCGCTCTTCTTTTTATCTTTTGACAGAGCAAATATTTTATGCAGAGAAGTGCCAGATGTAATCAAATAGCCGATTCTGTGGTACAGATCATGATCCTCGTACCAGCCCTTCAAAGTAAGAAAAGTCTGATAGATTTTTTTCCAGATATCATCCAGTGATACTTCTTTACGCAATTCATCAAATCGGAAGAATGTATAATACTTTTCTCGTGTACTTTCATCTTTACCGGCAATCAGGTCAAGAACAAGGTCAATTCTTGTCTGATATTCACCTTTGACGCTGTTTGTCAAAAAGAACCACAGAGATTCATTATGAAGTTCCCTCTCGATGCCATCCCATTGCAGCGATATCTCTTCTTGCTTTTCTCTACGCATATTCTCTGCATTATCCCGGCTAAGAAACATCGCTTTGACGAGTTCAGCACTTGTCAGCGGAATTTTTCCGATGTTCAAACGAGTAAATAGTGAGATTGCATCTTCGCTTTCTCCGACCTCGTACCAGATGATTTTGACATCTTCTTTTAAGTATTCAAAGATATGCATGACCCGAATTTGTAAGTCCTGCTCAAACCACTCTTTTATAGTGTTGTATGCCTTGGCTATAAACCAAAAGTCGATGTTGTCATCCTGTTTCGTCATGTCCAGAGTTTTCAAAAACTTTTCTGACTGGTCTCTTGTCTGATAAGATAGTGTAAATGCCGGTTCGTTGAAGAACGGATTCACATTTTTCATATACTTATAGATAAGATATAACGTGGTGAGCCTCTGCTGTCCATCAATCAGTTCGTACTGATCTTCTTTTTTACGAACGACCACCGGTTGCAGGCAATAATTTTTCTTTCCATTCTGATATATATCATCTAACAGGCGTACAACCTCTGTTTCACTCCATCTATAGCCTCTTTGATATGACGGAATATAAAAAGAGCCACTTATATCAGCCACGAATTTCGTTTCAAGTATAATATTAGTGCTCATACCCAACCTCCATCTGTGCTTTAACCGCATTCTTTTGTTTCCTAATATTCCTTTACATCTTCCCCCGCCCCCGATAGCCCATCAAGGTGAATTCCTTTAACTTTGAAATCAATAATTTTGATTTATCGCTCTGGTGAGCAAAATCAGAAAAATGTTCTTGTGCGACTAATTCAGGTACCTGTATGTGTATCTTTTCGAGGTTGCCTACAGATAGCCCAGGTTGAGCCGCACCTGTTGCATATCTGTTGAGTTTTAGCAATACCAGAAGATGATAAAGCCAGTAACTGTCAATTGAATCTTGTGCTGTCACAACCACAGCATGTTCTGTTGCATGGAATTTTCCTGTGACGTACTGGACATTGCCGCACAAAGCTCCTTGACGACCAATGATTGGGAAATCCCCGTCATGAGTGTAATCGGATACATACCCACGAAGTCCATTTCCACCGAAGCAAGGATATAGTCCTTCACCGAACTCAGATTGAATATCATCTGCTCTAACAAACAGCCCTGCCTTTAACATACAAACTTCTCCGAGTCGAGGCAATTGCTCATCCTTCTCACCAAGAATAGGATTTCCGAACTGCTCCATAAATTGAGATTTGAACAACTCTGAACGGCAAATTTTGATTTATCGCTCTGACGGGCAAAGGCAATGAATTCCTCTTGGTCTGCTTTGGATGGAACTAAAATCCGTATTCCCTGAATAAGCTTGAGGTTTAATCCTCCTCGGCCTTCGGCTATTCCTGCCAGATTACGCATCTCTTCGTAGCGCAGCTTTAAGTGATAATACAGATAATCACTCATAACAGAGCTATTCGGAATAATGCAGCACAATGACTGGTTTGTGCATAGCTCAATCTCAGTTATAGCGACAGTTCCTCTTGTTTTTCCTTGTCCAGCGAGTGCAATAACAACGGAGTTTGCAGGGACCATCTTCGTGCTACAGCTATCATATCCAGCTTGACTTATTTTCTTTTCCGTAGCAGAAATTCTACCATTATGAACCTCTCCTGAGCTCATCCACGGGATTGTGGCATCATCCCAATAAGCAGCTACTTTTGTACTTGGTGTAGCACCAGCATAACACTCTGCAACATCTCTTATTAGGGCAGTCGGTAGTCCCTTTGGATTGGTTGTGGCATCACCGAACTGCTCCATAAATTGAGATTTCACCAGTTCATCCGTGGCCGCAATCAACTTCTGGTAGGATTTCTTCGTGTTATCCATAGCCCAGAGTAGTTCAGCCAATTCCTTTTGTTTCTCCATATCAGGGAGCTTGAACTCGTAATTCTTCAAGTGTTCCCATTTTACACGAGGTGAAAGGGAGCCTGCGGATTTGCCGACAGCAAAATCAAACAAATCATCATTCTGGATGATGAACGGGAGCAACTCCGGCAGAATACGGTCAGGTTTTGCTTCGATAACAGTGATATCACCAGAGCAGATGCCATCAAATGGAGCAACAGCAGCCTTTTTGAGGTAGGCTCTGCGGCGGCCAAACAAGACATTCCCCTTGCGGAACATCTTACTGAACGTATTTTCGCTGCCTTCATCCCAAGCAGTCAATGTAATCTCTTCCGGGATCAGGTGTTCCAGCCCAACGATAGGATAGCCATCCTTGCTGCCTTTGCATGTCTCCTTATGTTCTACAGCGACATCGCCAAGAAGGACTTTATTCATTGACATCTGCCTCCTTTACTAATAGTGCGTTCAATTTTTCATAGCTCAGTTTCATCATTTCGGAAGCAGCTAGCCAACTATCATAATGCTCCTGAACATTACGATTATCTATATCTTCTTCGTTAACCTCTGGTTTCACATACAGAGGAATGCTCAAGGAGAAGTTATTATTTGCAATATCCTGAATAGTAGCTACCTTTGCAAAATCAGCATCATCAACATAGCTGTCATACGCGGCAGCAATTCGAGCGATGTGCCGTTCTTCCAGATAGCTCTGCGCATTTTTGCGCTCAACCTCATTTACCGCATTGATGAACAACACCTGTCCACGACGTTCAGGGCGCTTATTCATCCGACAAATCATGATACAAGCTTCCATCGGAGAGTTGTAGAAAAGATTCGGTCCGAGACCGATAACACATTCTACTTTATCGCTGCGCACCAGTCTTTCACGCATTGCACTTTCCTCATTACGGAAAAGAACTCCGTGCGGGAACAGGATAGCGCATCGGCCAGTATTGTCCTTCAGACTTGCGATAATGTGCTGAAGGAATGCATAATCAGCACGACCTTGCGGAGGCACACCCAAGAAGTTACGACCATATTTATCACTTTCAAATGCTGCGCGATCCCACTGACTAATTGAGTACGGCGGATTTGCCAGGATAAGGTCAAATTGCTTCAGTCTACCATTCTCAACGAAGGCCGGTGCTTTCAAAGTATCTCCATTTACGATATTAAAGTCCTTAACTCCGTGCAGAAACAGATTCATCTTGCCAATAGCAGAGGTAAGCGCATTGATTTCCTGACCGTAAACAGCCACATTTCGCCATTCCTTACCTTGCTCTTTTAAGTACGCAATAGCAGAAATAAGCATACCTGCACTACCACAGGTCGGATCATAGATAGATTCCCCCGACTCCGGCTTCAACATCTCAGTCATCAAATGCACAACAGTACGATTCGTGTAAAACTCCTGTGCTGTGTGACCGCTGTCATCAGCGAACTTTTTGATCAGGTATTCGTATCCTTGACCAAGTTCGTCTTCCGGGCAGTTAGCAATAGAGAGTGTCTTGGTACTGAAGTGCTCCAACAGATCCTTCAACAACCTATCAGGGAGCCTGTTCTTATTTGTCCAGGCACCATCACCAAAAATACCTTGTAACTTGTCAATGTTGGCATTTTCCACTTTGCGGAATGCCTCAACAATGGCCACACCAACATTTTCGGATACGGCACGCACATCGTTCCAGTGATACCCCTTGGGAACCACAAAGGTATGGATTTCGTCAGCATCAAATTCGGCAGCGTCATCACCATATTCTTCGATAGCAAGAGCAGTTTCTTCATCGTATACATCACAGATGCGCTTGAAGAACAGCAGCGGAAAAATATATTGTTTATAAGCACCAGCATCAATATTAGTTCTTAGGAGGACAGCGGAGTTCCAAAGATAGGATTGCAGTTCCTCAATGGTTATTCTTTTACTCACTGATATAACCTCCTTCCAGCAAGAGTTTACGCATCTTTTCTTCGGCTGCAATCATTTCTTTGTAAGCCTCAAAATACTGTCTACGGATTTCTGCCGGAGGAACAGTTTCCTGCTCCTTCTTTTCGATATAGTTGTTAATCGCAAGAGAAAAGTCTTTCTCCCGAATTTCTGGAATCGTAACGATTTTGACCTTTTCGATAACATCTTCGTATTCCGTATAGTAGTTGAATACGGTTTGGATATCTTCTTCGGTCATAATGTTCTGTGCTCTCTGGGGAGTATAAATTCCGGAGCCATCAATCATACAAATACGGCCACGATGCTCAGGAACTTTATCATTATTTAAGAAAAGAATGCAGGCAGAAACACCAGTAGAGTAGAATACACCACTGGCCATCGTAATGATAGCTTCCAGTTTATCGGATTCCACAAGGTGCTTGCGAATCTCACCTTCTTTGCCGCTTCTAAAGAGCACTCCCTGCGGCAGCACCACAGCACAACGACCAGTTTTCGGATTCATAGACTTAATCATGTGCTGAAGCCATGCAAAATCACCATTGGAATCGGTCGGGCATCCCCAAATATTTCTACCGTAAATATCGCTGCTGAATTGTTCAGCTCCCCAGTTTTTGAGCGAAAACGGTGGATTTGCGACTACGCAATCAAAGGTCTGCAACGATCCACGTTCCAGATAGTTCGGGGAGCGTAAGGTATCGCCCTGTGTCACTTTGAAATCTCGTGCACCATGCAAGAACAGATTCATTCGAGCGATAGCAGAGGTTGCCAGATTTTTTTCCTGACCGTAGATTTTTCCATAGGTCAACTTGTCATCATGCATATACCGGATAGCCTCAATGAGCATACCACCCGTACCGCAGGCTGGATCGTAAACGGTCTCTCCGGCCTTAGGAGCCATCAGCATAATAAGTAATTTGACAATCGAACGCGGCGTGTAGAATTCACCGGCATTCTTTTTGGAAAGGTCAGCAAATTTCTTAATCAGAAATTCGTAACTGTCACCCATTACATCTGCGGAATAATTGTTATTACCGACCTTGATTTTGGACATATGTTCAATCAGGTCTTTCAGACGCTCGTCAGATAGTTTTGTTTTATCAGTCCAGTTTGCATCATCAAAGCTACTGAACACACCACTCAGCGTATCGGGATTAGCACGTTCGATTCCATTCATGGCTGTAACAATAGCTACACCGACATTTTCACTTGCTTCACGAACATCTTTCCAGTGGCAGCCCTCCGGAATGACAAAGCGGTGATTTTCCGGGAAGCTGGCGTATTCCTCGTCACCACCAGATTCTTCGAGAGCAACTTGAGTTTCTTCATCATAAACGTCGGAGAGACGCTTGAAGAAAAGAATAGGCGTTACATAACTCTTATATTCGTCCTGATTGATGGGGCCACGCAGAATATTGCAGGCTTCAAACAGGTGAGAAAACAGCTTCTGGCTGGTTGTTTCTTCCGGATGTGCGGCACTGGCTTCCAATTCCATATCAGCTATATCCATAGCGGATTGCATCATCTCAGCACGACCTCCTGTCTTTACTTTTTTACCTGTGGAAGGTTTTACACCTACGCTACCACTTTCCTGAATTTTCTCAAATTTAGCAGGATACTCATTTTCAAATTCCAGGAGAATTTTCAGGAGACGCTCGTCCAAAAATGTAAGAGCGTGTTTCCTGATATCAGTAGGTACACCATAGTACGCCTCGGCAACAGCACCGGTGATAGCCGCCAAGGTGTCACTGTCACCTCCAATAGAAATGGCGTTGCGAATAGCATCCTCAAAACTGGTAGACTCAAAGAATGCTTCGAGTGCCTGAGGGACGGTATCTTGGCAGGTTTCGTTAAACTGGTAGGTATCACGAATGGAATCCAATGTGAAGTTAATCGGATAGTAGTTCTTCACAATATAATCCTGAATTTCCATCAGACTGCTGCCAGTACGAGCCAGATAGACTGCAATGGCAGTAGCTTCCGCCCCCTTAATTCCTTCTGGGTGATTGTGGGTTGTCTCGGTAACTGCTCTTGAAAGTGCTGCGGCTTCAGCAACAGAATTAGCTACATAGCCACATCCTCCGACACGCATTGCTGCTCCGTTTCCGTAGCTATTATATGGGTGAGGATTGTCCGAATACATCCAACGATAAAAGGAACCACCATAACCACAATGTGGATAGGGCCGTCCAATTCGCTGCATAGATTCAATCGTTATATTACTTAAATCACTGTAGTCAGGCTTGCAATGCATCAAAGCATCACATACAGCCAGAGACATGACGGAATCATCGGTAAAGAAACATTTATGCGTAAGGAAATCAAAATCTTTCGACCTATGATTATCCCATTCAAATCTGGAACCGACGATGTCGCCAATGATTGCTCCAATCATCTAGTTTTCTCGCTTTCTTTTTTGTTATTAGTAATACTGCTCAATATAGCTATAAGCCTTATCAAAGACATCTTTATCCTTGATTTTGTATTTGATCCAAACAACACTGCGAAGGGCTTTCTTGACTTCCTGCTTACCAGCAGTAGTGCTCTGCCAGCCATCGAAACGCACAATTTTTACAATGCTGTCAATATCAGCAACGATACGCTCAACAATAACAGGAGTGCTTCGGTTTTTCAAACCGTTAAAGAGTTCCGTCAGCGCAGCGATTCCCTTATCAACTTCCTGCTCTGGCACTACTTCTTTTTCAGCCTGTGCTGCTTCCTTCGCCAATTCCAATAGAAGTTTCAAGAACTCGATACTGGTCACCAGGCCCTGTTCGTGCTTTTCTCGCAATGTTTCCAACTTCTCACCAAGCTTGATGAATTTCGGGTCCTTGGTGTGATTCATGATTTTGGCTACGAGATTGATTTCGATCTTTTTGGTGGTCTTCTTCAAATCTTTCTGCTTTTCTAAGAACTCATCAATCAGGTCGGCATCCATTGCCAGAATTTCCACGTCCTCATCCGCTTCACCAACGGTTAGGTTCTGATGAACAAGCTCAATCGTTTTTGCGCCCAAAGAGGCCCAGATCAATCCACCTCGGCCATCCGTCGGCTTCACAGATTCATATACACGAGACAGCCACTGGTAATCGGCTTTATAAGCATTCAGGAAACCGTCTGGTGATAAAGCATCCCACGCACGATTCAGCACACGGTAGTCAGCAGCAAACGCGTCTTTTTCTTTATTTGTTGGTAAGCACTCCTGCGCTGCCATGAGACCTTCCCAACCTTCAATTGTCCTATCAACACCCAAGAAGTATCCCAGGCACTTTTTTAGGAGTGTCGGAAGCTGCTTCTTGATTTCTTCAATGTTGGTGATGATCTTACGCATACTGTTTTCGTCAAAATCCAGTGCACGCGCGACATCATCAAAAATACCGATATAATCAACGATCAGACCATGTGTTTTGCCCTGGTCATAGGTACGATTGGTACGACAAATCGCCTGTAGAAGGGTATGATCCTTCATGGGTTTATCCAGATACATTACCTGAAGAATCGGTGCGTCAAAACCAGTCAACAGTTTAGCTGTTACAATAACAAGTTTTAACGGGCTTGCAGGATCACGGAAAGTGTCTAAAACCTTTCCCTCAGCATCACGATCTCTGCGATATTTCTTATAACGATCTTCTTTATCGTTATTGGTATCCATAACAATGGTGCTGGCTTCTTCGCCGAGTAGCTCATCGAGGACAGCCTTATACATCAAGCAGCATTCACGGTCATAGACAACGACCTGACCCTTGTAGCCATTCGGCTCGATTTTCTCCTTGAAATGTTTAGCGATATGCTCACATACCTTGCGAATTCTAGCCGGGTTGTACATGATTGCCTTCATGTTTACCCTGCGAGAAAGTTCGTTCTTTTCATCTTTGCTAAGTCCAGCCTCATCGGTCATAGCCTCAAATTCACGATCCAGCTTTTCCTTATCCACATGAAGCTCTACAGGAACCGGCTCAAAGTGAAGAGGAAGCGTAGCACCATCACGAATGGAATCAGAAAAGGAATAGCGGCTCATATAGCCAGTGCGATCTTCCTCGGCACCGAAGGTTGCAAAAGTGTTTTTATCAACACGATTGATAGGCGTACCGGTCAATCCAAAGAAGAAAGCATTTGGCAGAGCCATTCTCATTTTTTCACCCAGATCACCTTCCTGGGTTCTGTGAGCTTCATCGACCATGACGATGATGTTATCACGAGGATTCAGCTCACCGCTAACCTCACCAAACTTAAAAATCGTAGTGATAAGGATTTTTCGCATATCACCACGGAAGAAGGAAAGAAGTTCCTCTTTTGTGGCTGCACTGGTTAGATTCGGAATGTCTGATGCATTAAAGGTTGCAGTAATCTGCGTTTCCAGATCAATGCGATCATCCACAATAACAACGGTTGGATTTTTGAGCTCCGGAATCATTCGCAACTTCTGTGCTGCGAAGACCATAAGAAGAGATTTACCGGAACCTTGAAAATGCCAGATTAGACCTTTCTTAGGGTAGCCAGCGATAACACGATTCACAATCATATTAGCGCCTTCAAATTGCTGGTAACGACAGATAATTTTATATTTACGATATTTTTTATCAGTGGCGAACATCGTGAAGAACTGAAAAATGTCCATGACATTCTTCGGTGAAATCATATCCTCCACACTGATTTTTACATCTGCAAGACTGCCTTCCGACTTATGAGTTGCTGTGTGCCACGGTCCCCACATGTTAATAGGCATATTGATAGAACCATAGCGATAGCATTTGCCTTCAGTCTGTCTCTTATACACATCTCCGAGCCCACGAGACATGCGCAGATCTCGT
>ERZ1027181.947-NODE-947-length-14151-cov-8.114713_pt1 | contig 14151 bp, 10 predicted proteins | sample MGYA00519247_ERZ1027181 | MGnify/ENA primary metagenome ERZ1027181 (study PRJEB26926, sample SAMN06164415) | human gut metagenome | biome: ENVO:00009003; feature: ENVO:2100002; material: ENVO:00002003 | host: Homo sapiens | place: USA | collected 2012 ...
GAGATCTGCGCATGTCTCGTGGGCTCGGAGATGTGTATAAGAGACAGCCTGAATATGACGCTGCAAAGAAGGAAATGAAGACACGTCAGCAAGAATTCGCAAAGAAGCTTGCTTCTTATGCAGACTGCTACGTAATGGATGCCTTCGGCACAGCTCACCGTAAGCACGCTTCAACAGCTGTTATCGACGAGTACTTCGACAAGGATCACAAGATGCTCGGCTACCTTATGGAGAAAGAGGTAAAGGCAGTTGATGCTGTCCTCGGTAATATCAAGCGTCCTTTCACAGCTATCATGGGTGGCTCTAAGGTATCTACAAAGATCGGTATCATTGAGAACCTTCTCACAAAGGTTGACAACCTCATCCTCTGCGGTGGTATGACATATACATTCTCTAAGGCTCTTGGTGGAAAGATCGGTATGTCTATCTGCGAGGACGATAAGCTCGACGTTGCTCTCGACGTTATCAAGAAGGCTAAGGAGAATGGTGTTAACCTCGTTCTCGGTACCGATTCTATCTGCGGCGACGACTTCAAGAATGATTGCAATACACAGGTTTGCCCATCTAACAATATCCCTGACGGCTGGGAGGGTATGGACGCAGGTCCTGAGACTCGCAAGGCTTTCGCTGCTGCCATCAAGGGTGCTAAGACTATCCTTTGGAACGGTCCTGCAGGTGTATTCGAGTTCGACAACTTCGCTGGTGGCTCAAAAGCTATTGCCGACGCTATCGCTGAGGCTACTAAGGAGGGCGCATTCTCACTCATCGGTGGTGGCGACTCTGTAGCTTGCATCAACAAGTTTGGTTTGGCCGATCAGGTTTCTTACATCTCTACTGGTGGTGGTGCTCTTCTTGAGGCTATCGAGGGTAAGGTTCTTCCTGGCGTAGCTGCTATCGAGGCTTAATTAAAGCATGCAACAAATAGGCTAATTAGGCTTCACTGAGCCTCGTTAGACACATATTCCAATAGGGTTTTATCTTTTTAAAAAAGGTAAAATCCTATTTTTTGTAATATTAAAATGCTAACTTTGCAGTAATCAATACACACAACAATGGCAAAGATTAAAATCGAAACTCCAAAGGGCGACATCATCGTGCGCCTTTACGACGAAACTCCAAAACATCGCGACAACATCCTTAAACTCGCAAAGGAGGGATATTATGACGGCACACTCTTTCACCGTGTCATTAAGGACTTTATGATCCAAGGTGGCGATCCCGACAGCAAGGGTGCACCCAAAGGCAAACATCTAGGTGCAGGCGGTCCAGAATACACTATAGAAGCAGAAATAAACCCTCAGCTATTCCATAAGCGTGGCGCCTTGTGTGCAGCACGTCTTGGCGACGAAGTAAACCCTAACAAAGAGTCAAGTGGCAGCCAGTTCTACATCGTATGCGGCGAGGTATACAAGCCTGCACAACTCAAGCAGATGGAGAAGCAGATGAAGCAGAACCAGATAACCATCACTTTCAACGACCTTGTTACCTACCACAAGAACGAGATTATGGATATGCGTCGCAACCGCGACCGTACCGGACTTCAGGATATGCAAGAACGCCTAATGAAGGAAGCACAGGATATCTGCAAGGCAAATCCTGTTGGATTCAGCAACGAGCAGACTGAAGCATACACCACTATTGGCGGCACTCCATTCCTTGATGGCGAATACACTGTATTCGGCGAGGTAGAACATGGACTTGACGTTGTCAGCGCTATTAATGATGTAGACACCGACAATGCTGACCGTCCTACTGACAATTTGACGATGAAGATTAGCGTAGTTGAGGAATAACACATATGATAAGCAAGGACTCCATTGAATCTGCCTACTGCTTTATTCACCAAAAGTGGCGCGTCTACAAGTTCTCCACTATTGACTGGCAAAAAGACGATATCGAGTATGCCATCGCCCAGTACGTGGAGGGCATGGACCGCCAACTATACACCGACATCGCTAATGGCAAACAAGACTTCTTGACCGACCACCGTACTTTTGCAAAAGATATGCAGGAGGCGGAGGAAAGGTTAGAAAAATTTCTGAATGTTAATCAATAAAGTACTATGACCAACTCTTACGCCCTTACAATCTATAAGGCAAGTGCCGGCAGCGGAAAAACATTTACCCTTTCCGTAGAATACATCAAACTCCTTATCAAGGACCCGCAAAGTTATCGCTCTACCCTCGCTGTTACCTTTACCAACAAGGCTACAGAAGAGATGAAACTACGTATACTTAGCCAGCTGTACGGCATTTGGAAACTATTGCCCGACTCTAAAAGTTATATCGACAAGATTAAGGAAGACCTCGACATTACCGAGGAATATATGTCCGAACGTGCTGGTATAGCTCTTCACAACATTGTGCACAACTATAGCTACTTCCGCATTGAGACCATCGACTCGTTCTTCCAAAGCGTGTTGCGCAATCTCGCACGAGAACTCGACCTTACTGCCAATCTGCGTATCGAGCTCAACGACTATCAGATAGAGCGCAACGCTGTGGACGAACTCATCAATTCGCTTGACGAAAACAGCGAACTGCTAACATGGATTATGGAATATATACGCGAGAATATGGACGACGACAAAGACTGGAATGTAATTGGAAACATAAAGAGGTTCGGTGAAAACATATTCCGCGAGTACTACAAAACCAATAGCAAGAAGCTCAACGAACGATTGCTCGAGGAAGGATTCTTCAAGCAATACACCACCAAGTTACGTCAAATGCGCAATGAGGCTGAGGTGGAAATGCAGAATGAGGCCGCTCAATTCTTCGATGCGCTTAACCACAACGGAATAGAGATAAACGACCTCAACAATGGCAAGAATGGTCCTGCTGGTTACTTCATCAAGATTAAGAAAGGCATATACAACAACACTATTGTAACCAAACGATTACAAAAAGTGCTCGACGAGGGCAGTGAAAGTTCTTGGGTTAAACAGAAATCATCTAAGGAGACCCAGGATATTGTAAGAGAACTTGCCAACTCCACATTAACCCCTCTGGTACATCATGCCGAAGACGTTAGACAGAAAAACTGGTATATATATGGCTCTGCTGTGCTCACATTGCGACACCTCAACCAACTGCGCCTGCTCAACAGCATAGAGAATAAGGTCAGAATGATGAACGTGGAGCAGAACAGATTTCTTCTTAGCGACACACACACCCTACTCCACTCGCTCATACGCGATACTGACTCGCCATTTATTTTCGAAAAGATTGGCAACTACCTGGAAAACATCATGATTGACGAGTTTCAGGACACAAGTACCGTGCAGTGGCAAAACTTCAAGGTGCTTTTGGAGGAATGTATGAGCCACGGCGAACAACAAGGCAATCTGATAGTGGGCGATGTTAAGCAGAGCATCTACCGTTGGCGATCGGGCGACTGGCGTATGCTCAACAATATTGAGCGCGAGTTTCCATACCTTAATTCTATGCTCAATGTGTGCTCGCTCGACACAAACTATCGCTCGTCACGACGCGTTATAACATTCAACAATGCCTTCTTTAAGCGTGCCTCCGAACTGGAATATGCCGCTCAAAAGAGCTCAACACCAGACACTTCATCACCCGAACAACTAAAAAAGGCTTATTCGGATGTGGCACAAAAGGTGCCGTCATTCCGCGATAACCACGGCTACGTAAGCATAAACCTTCTGCCAAACGAAGATTATCGCCAACAAGCTCTGCAAAAGACAGCCGAAGCTGTTAGTCTCTTGCTCGACTCGGGAGCCAATTATTCGGACATTGCCATACTTGTACGCTCCAACGACATTATACAACTCATAGCTGAGTTCTTCGCCAACGAGCTGCCCGACGTTAAGATTGTCAGCGACGAGGCTTTCCGACTCGACAGTTCTGTATCGGTAAACATCATTGTCAATGCAATGCTATGGCTCACCCACCCCGACAACATCCTTGCAAAGGCTTACATAGCCAAGGCCTACCAGACATACGTGCTGAAAAAGAGTGAGCAAGAAACCAACAAGCTGCTTGCAACTGCTGAAGGTATTGACAGTGCACTGCCTTGTGCTCTTATCGACAAGCGCAACGACCTCCTGACTATGCCGATCTTCGAACTTGCCGAACAGATTTACACCTTATTTAATATAGGCAACATAAAAGGCGAGGACGCATACCTATATGCATTCTACGATGCTCTTACCGACTTCATTGCCAACAACACAGCCGACATCGACTCGTTTGTAGAAGAATGGAACGACAGTATAGCGGAAAAAACGATACAGGCAAGTGCCATAGACGGTATCAGAATCATCACCATTCACCAGAGTAAGGGATTGGAATTTGAGCATGTTGTCATACCATTCTGCGACTGGACATTGGAGAAGGGCAACACTATATGGTGTACCCCTCAAGTGGAACCATACAACGAACTGCCTCTAATACCCGTAGACTTCAGTGCCAGTCAGATGAAGGGCACCATCTACGAGTTCGATTACAACGAGGAACATCTACAAAACTGCGTGGACAACCTCAATCTGCTATACGTTGCATTCACACGCGCAGCATCAAGCCTGTTTGTCATTGCCCAACGTGGCACCCCATCCTCACGTTCTTACATTGTGGAACAAGCCATTACCGACATTAAACTTGAAGGCAGCTCGCTTGATGGCGACCCGTCCGACAAGAAGGCGGAATTGCTATTTAGCTACGGCGAACTGGAGATTGTTGAGACAAAGACCAAGAAGAAGTCGGACAATATCTTCACACCAGAGGTAGAAAACATGAATGTCAATATGGCAACCTTCAGCAACAAGGTTGAATTTAAACAGAGCAACAAGAGCCGTGACTTCGTTGCCGATGATGATGAGAATACAGATGATGACGACCGTAAACAGCTGAGCTATATCAAGACAGGCAAAATACTACACTACCTATTCTCTACCATCAACACCACCGACGACATTGACACGAGTCTTGCACAACTCGAGATGGACGGACTTATCGAAGAAAGCGACACTAATATCAAACGATTACGCGACATGTTGCACAAACGATTTTCCAACAGACAGGTAGCCGACTGGTTCTCATCACGATGGACCCTCTTCAACGAATGCACCATACTCGACTATGATGCAGCAACAGATACTGTTCGCGAACATCGTCCCGACCGTGTAATGAAGGACGAGAAAACTGGAGAAGTGGTAATAGTCGACTTCAAGTTCGGATCTCCACGACCAGAATACGTGGAACAAGTAAACCGCTATAAAGCCCTCACCCAAAACATGGGCTACCCCAACGTGAAAGGCTACCTGTGGTTTGTTTATTCCAACAGAATAGAGGAAGTTTAACAGTAATACATTGACAACGTATAAAATACAATTGAATGAACCAAACAAAAACCTTCCTGGAGTTTGTCTCCGAGGACATAATACATAAATGGGGCACTGATCTGTCACGCGTGGCAGTAGTGTTCCCTAACAAGCGTGCGGCTCTCTTCATGAACGAGCATCTTGCACGATATGCCCGAAAGCCTATGTGGAGCCCGGCTTATATAACTATCAGCGACCTCTTCCGTCGCCACTCCGATATGCAAGTGGGCGATTCAATAAAGCTGATATGCGACCTGCACAAGTCATTTGTCAAATGCACTGGACTAAACGAGTCGCTCGACCACTTCTATGGGTGGGGCCAACTATTGCTGACCGACTTCGACGATATTGACAAGAATATGGCCGATGCCGACCGCATATTCTGCAACCTCAAGGATATACACGAGCTCGACGACATTTCTTATCTCGACGACGAACAACGCAAGATGCTCAAACGCTTCTTTGCCAACTTCAGTGACGACCATGAGTCGGAGCTTAAACGACGCTTCCTTAGCCTGTGGAGTCATTTTAGCGACATCTACCACGACTACAACAAGCGTCTACAAGAGCAAGGCCTGGGATATGAAGGCGCTGTCTACCGCGAAGTGGTTACCAAGGACAACATCGAGTTTAAATACGACCGCTACATATTCGTTGGATTCAACCTTCTGCAGCAGGTGGAGCAAAAACTCTTCGCACGTCTGAAGAAAATGGGCAAGGCCAATTTCTATTGGGACTTTGACGAGTATTACATGCCACGACACAAGACCACAAGCGCCACCGATGCTGGACACTATATATCTATGTATCTGGAACATTTCCCTAACGAACTCGACACTCGCTCTAAGGAGATATATGCCAACATGCGACAACCCAAACACATCAGTTACATCAGCGCCGCCACAGAGAACATACAAGCCAGATACGTAAGCCAATGGCTGCGCAACGATAATAGATACAAGGACGGACGACATACGGCTGTGGTGATGTGCGATGAGAATATTCTGCTGCCAGTTATGCATAGCTTGCCCGACGAGGCCGATAAGGTGAATATTACAAGCGGATTTCCTTTGGGTATGACTCCCGTTGCATCGCTCATTAGCCTACTGTTCGATCTATACACAACAGGCGCAATGCAGCATAGCAGACGCTACCGCACCCAATATGTAGATAAGGTACTCGCCCATCCTTATGCCCAATATATAGCCGACTGCATTCCACTATCGCCTATGGGCAAGATAGACAACATCACACTGCTGCAACAGATAGGCACATTGATTAAACATGTTGGTGTTAAGGCTAAAGACGAGAGCGACGCTCTATTTCAGGAATCTATTTTCCGTATGTATACCATCATCAACCGCCTTGAACAACTTGCCGCATCTGGCGATATGGACGTGGACGTAACAACACTACGTCGCCTTACCAAGCAACTCATCACCACCACCACTATACCATTCCATGGCGAACCTGTTGTGGGCATACAGATAATGGGTGTACTGGAAACGCGCAACCTCGACTTTAACCATGTGCTGCTGCTGTCGTGCAACGAGGGCAACATGCCTAAGAGCGTTAACGACTCGTCGTTCATTCCCTACTCCATACGCAAGGCACACGGACTTACTACTATCGACAACAAGGTGGCCATCTATTCCTACTACTTCCACAGGCTTCTGCAACGCGCCCAAGATGTAACCATCGTCTACAACAATACCACCGACAATGGACACACGGGCGAGATGAGTAGATTCATGCTACAACTGATGGTAGACGGCACTCACAATATTAAACACCTCAACCTTTTGGCACAAAACGTGCCTACTACTATGTGCTCTAAGGCTATAGTCAAAGACGAGAAGATACAGCAGGAACTCGACCAAATGAAGAACATCTCGCCATCTGCCATTAACGTGTACATCAGATGTCCACTGGCGTTCTTCTATGAATATGTGGCAAGAATTAAAGAGCCCGACTGCGAGGACGATACTGTGGACAACCGCATGTTTGGAAATATTTTCCATAAGGCGGCACAATTCATCTATGAAGATGTAACTAGTCGACATTCTACTGTTGAGAAAACTCAACTGCAGAAATATCTAAAGGACGAGAAAATGCTGGAGACCGTGGTAGACCGTGCATTCAATGAGGAACTGTTCAAGCTGTCAGCATCTGAGGCAGCCAACAAGAAACGCGCAACCGAATACAATGGTCTGCAGATTATCAACCGCAAGGTGATAATTGAATATCTGCAACAACTGCTTAAGACCGACCAACGACTTGCTCCGTTCACAGTACTCGGCTTAGAAAAAAATGTCTACAACGACATTGTATTCAACACCGAGGATGGAGCGCAACGCAAAATCAAAATAGGAGGTATCATCGACCGCCTGGATATGGTTACCGACCCTACAATCGGAAAACCTACTATAAGAGTTGTCGACTATAAGACAGGCAGCCCTATCAAGTCGGTTATTAAGTCGATAGACGAAGTCTTCGAAGGCAACAGTCACAAACATTCCGACTATTACCTACAGACATTTCTCTATTCGCTCATCATCAACAATTCGAGCAAGCTTAATCCGTCTAAATACAATGTCAGCCCTGCCTTGTTGTTCATCAAACAAGCCTCTGCCGACAACTACGACCCGGTTCTCTGTATCGATGAGCACAAAGTGACGGACATCGGTATATACAAAACCGAGTATCTTAAACTGCTGAAAGAGAAACTGGGCGAGATATTCAGCAAGCAAAAACCATTTGTGCCCACAAATGACAAGCGCACATGCGAAATGTGTGCGTTCAGAATGATTTGCGGGATATAATAACCACACAAAACACCGAAGCCTGCTTCATATACCAATGAGGCAGGCTTCGGTGTCTAATATTTCATTTCTATTCAAAACGTCTATACATTAGCCTTATTCAAGCCGCAATATAGTGCAACTCAAGTCGCATATTAGAATGGTGCCGGTTCCGACGAATCGCCAAATGGCGCATTGTCTGGCATAGCTGTAAAGTCAGGCGGCATTGGTGCATCACCTCCATTCATCTTGCTGCCAATGATTTCCGATCCAAAAGGAGCATCATTAAGCGGTGCAGACTGTTTCTCCGGATCTTGGAATCGTGTGAATTCACCACGGAAGGTAAGCAACACATCGCCCGTTGCACCCTTACGGTGCTTGGCAATGATAATCTGTGCCATACCTCTAAGGTCGTTACCCTTTTCGTCTGTCAGGATGTGGTAATACTCTGGACGATGCACAAAGAGCACCATATCCGCATCCTGCTCGATAGCTCCCGACTCACGAAGGTCGCTAAGCTGTGGACGTTTTCCTTCAAGTCCCTCACGGTTCTCTACAGTACGGTTCAACTGCGAAAGTGCTATAATAGGTATATCAAGCTCTTTGGCAAGACCCTTAAGCGACTGCGATATCTTCGAAACCTCCTCCTGACGGCTACCAAAGCGCATACCGTTGGCATTCATAAGCTGAAGGTAGTCAATCATTATAATCTTTACACCTTTCTCACGCACCAGACGACGTGCCTTGGTACGCAATTCAAAGATTGACAAACCTGGTGTATCGTCTATATACAATGGCGCACCTTGCAGCAAGCGTATGTTCTTGTCAAGACGTTCCCACTCGTCTGGTGACAACTGACCGTTAAGCATCTTGCTGCCAGGAATCTCGCACACGTTAGATATAAGACGGTTTACAAGCTGCACGTTGTTCATCTCAAGAGAGAAGAAAGCTATCGGTGTGTTGTAGTCCACTGCAATGTTCTTGGCCAATGATAGCGCAAATGATGTCTTACCCATCGCAGGACGACCAGCCAGAATCACAAGGTCCGAGCTCTGCCATCCACTAGTTTTCTTGTCCAATTCCTCATATCCTGTAGGCACACCAGTTAGACCACCAGCATTCTCCGAAGCCTTCTGCAATATCTCTATAGCTCGTGTTATGACAGGGTCTACTTGTGTGTAGTCCTTCTTCATATTGCGCTGCGACAGTTCAAAGAGCGAGCCCTCTGCCTCTTGCATCAGTTCGTCAATATCCTGTGTCTCGTCAAAGGCCTTTGTCTCAACCACGCTGGCGTAGGATATCAGCTGTCGAGCAAGAAACTTCTGTGCAAGAATCTTGGCATGATATTCTATATGTGCCGACGAAGCCACATGCGAGCTAAGCTCCACAATGTAAGGAGCACCGCCAACATCCTCCAAAGTGCCCTCACGCTTTAGCTCGTCGACAACAGTCATAATGTCCACAGGGTTCTCGTTCACCGATAGAGTCTGTATGGCATTGTATATCTTCTGGTGTCGCGGCTCATAGAAAGTCTCAGGACGCAGCGTCTCCGATACCATGGAGAAGGCATCCTTGTCTATCATGAGCGCACCAAGGACCACTTTCTCCATATCTACAGCCTGTGGCTGCAAGTGTCCATAGTTCTTGTCGAACGCCTTCTGTTGTTGGCGCGACGTTTTTCTGTCTGTATTTGTAGTAGGCATAAATATGTCAAAAGCGATTTACCGGATTTACTTCACTATCTTGTTGTCCTCAGGGAACACCACTGTCGGGCGGAAAGACTTGGCTTCCTCAAAATCCATCAGTGCATAAGAAATGATAATCACCGTATCGCCGATAGCCACCTTGCGTGCCGCAGCACCGTTAAGACATATACATCCAGAACCGCGCTCACCCTTGATAATGTATGTTTCAAAACGCTCGCCGTTGTTGTTGTTCACTATCTGTACTTTCTCGCCCTCAATCATATTGGCTGCATCCATCAAGTCTTCGTCAATGGTTATGCTGCCCATATAGTTGAGGTTGGCCTGTGTCACGTGTACACAATGAAGTTTCGACTTCAGTACTTCTATCATCATTATTTTATCGTTGCTTACTTGTTTTTGTATGTGATGTGGTCAATAAGGCGTATCGGGGTCTTGCCGCAATACACGGTTATGCAACCTGCAATATAGTCGCTGTCGTCCCAGTTTTCCACGTCAAGCAGAGTGTTGCCGTCAACAATTGAGTAGTATTCCACCTCTAGTCCTTCAACGGCATTGATGTCTGCCACTACCTTGTCGTGGGTCTCCTTTAGAGTGTGGGTCTTTGCAAACTCCTTACTTGCTTTCAAGGCCTCGTATATCTTAGGTGCTATGGCACGCTCGTCGGCAGACAACAATGTGTTGCGCGAACTCTTTGCAAGACCATCAGCCTCGCGCACTGTGTCGCACTCAACAATCTGCACGCCTAATCCCAAGAAACGCACAAGAGCCTTTACTACAGCTATCTGTTGCCAGTCTTTCTCGCCAAAGTAGGCACGGTCTGGACGTACTATATAGAACAGGCGCGATACTACCTGGCACACACCATTGAAATGACCAGGACGATGAGCTCCCTCCATAACTGTGGTTACGGGCGGAAAATCAAACTGACGCTTGTCTGGTGTTGGATACATCTCCTCCACTGATGGGGCAAACACATAAGTTGCACCACATGATTCGAGCAAGGCACAATCGGCATCAAGTGTGCGCGGATAGCGCTCCAAGTCTTTTTTGTCATTGAACTGGGTCGGATTGAGGAAAACAGATACAACGGTTACATCATTCTCCTTTACACTACGCTTTACAAGTGAGGCATGACCTTCATGCAATGCTCCCATTGTAGGTACAATACCAACATTCTTTCCTTCCTTCCGAACTTCGAACAACTCATTCTGAAGTTCAACAATACTTCTGAACAGTTTCATCTTTACAATAAGTTTTTAAAAACCCTCACGGGGCTTGTCTGTTTTCTAAATTCGATGCAAAATAACAACTTTTTTCTTAAATAAGAAAGAATTAATTTAAAAATATGGCAAAAACACTATTTAAAAGGTGTTATTCGGCTTTTTTGGCAATTATCTTAGTTTTTTTTCGTAACTTTGCAGACAAAAGTGTACACATGAGGCTACACCGTCGTTGTCTGTCGTTATAGTGTGCACACCTATAAAACAAAAAAGCATGGCAAATAAAATTTTATTCATCAATCAGGAAATATCCCCGTATGTTCCAGACACTACACTTTCTGTAATGGGCAGAGACCTGCCAAGCAAAATGCAGGAGGAAGGTTTAGAGATTCGCACATTCATGCCCAAGTGGGGCAACATCAATGAGCGTAGGGGTCAACTGCATGAGGTTATACGTCTTTCGGGCATGAACCTCGTTATCGACGACACCGACCATCCACTCATTATTAAGGTAGCATCAATACCACAGACACGCTTGCAGGTATACTTCATCGACAACGACGACTTCTTCATGAAGCGCAAGATGGCTACAGACGAAAATGGCGAGGAATACGATGACAATGGCGAGCGTGCCATATTTTTTGCTCGTGGTGTGCTCGAAACTGTCAAAAAGTTGCGTTGGTCGCCTGATGTCATCCACTGTCAAGGATGGATGGGCTATATAGTGCCACTATTTATCAAGGCTGCATACAACTCCGAACCAGCTTTTGCCGACACTAAGGTTGTGACATCTGTCTTTGCCGACGGACTTAAGAAGAATATTGGCGACAACTTCAAGAACTGTCTCGAATTCAAGGACGTAACTGTAGACAGCCTTTCAGCATACAAGGACGACTTCGACTTTATGGAACTTGGCAAGCTTGCTATCGACAACAGCGACGCTGTAGTTGAGGCAGAAGAAGGTGCAAACCCCGAACTTATTGCATATGCCAAGAGCAAAGGCATACCTGTTCTTGCCTACCCTGGCGAAGACTACACCGTGGCATACAAGAAGTTCTACGAGGAGCTGTAAGCCATACATGCTGTGACAAACAGATTAAAAAGGTTTTACCAGTAACACCATTTTTGCAAATACTATGAGCATAAAATACTTGGCAGGCTTGATGCTTGCCGCTCTTTTCGTTGTGTCGTGCGACGACACAACCGACAATATTGGCTCGTCGCTTACCGACAATGTGGACAAGCTGAACGTTATGACCGACACCTTTAAGGTTACTACACGATCTATCGTGGCCGACTCGGTTCTTTCGCGCAGCATTACAGGATACCTTGGTATGGTACGCGACCCTGAGACAGGTGCCTACACTACGAGCAACTTCATGACACAGTTCTATACACCAGAGAACTTTGAATTCCCTGAAAAGCAGAACATCATAAGCCTTGATGCAGAGGGCAACGCTGTGGCAGACTCTTGCGACATACGTCTCTACTACACAAGCTACTATGGCGACTCACTCGCTACCATGAAGCTTTCGGCATACGAACTGTCAAAGCCTGTTGAGGAAGGACAGAAGTTCTACTCTAACTTCAATCCAGAGAAGGACTATATCACTCCTGGCAGCACACTCAAGGCCGACAAGGTTTACACTCTTACCGACCTTAATGTCGACGAGAGCACACGCAAGGGAAGCGACTATATGCCTAACATTCGCATTTCGCTCAACAAGGACTATGGCTCGAAGATTATTCAGAAGTATTACAAAAATCCTGAAACCTTCAAGAACTCGTACACGTTTATTCACAATCTTGTACCGGGATTCTACTTCAAGACCATGGGCGGTATAGGCTCTATGGCATATATCTCGCTTAGTCAGCTCAATGTATACTTCCGTCATAAGACTACCTACACCAAGACCGACGGAACCAAGAGCGATACTATCGTAACATCTATGGCATCGTTCCCTGGTACACAAGAGGTGCTTCAAACTACCAATATCTCTAATGACAAGGCGGTTATCAAGAAGTTGGTCGACGACAACACCTGTACTTATATCAAGAGTCCAGCTGGTATCTTCACCGAGATGACATTGCCTGTTGACGAGATTGTTGAGAAGACATATATTGGTGCCGATGGCAAGACATACAGCCACAAGAACGACACTATCAACACGGCTAAGGTGGTGCTTAAGCGCATCAACAACACCGTGTCTGGCAAGTACGCCTTCGGTATACCACAAACTTTGCTCATATTGCCTAAGGCCGATATGTACTCGTTCTTCGAAAACAACCGTATTGCCGACTATAAGACGTCGTTCCTTGCCGCTTACAACAGCTCAAGCAACACCTATACATTCAACAATATAGGCAGCCTTGTAAAGCATCTCTACCAGTCGGGCGACCGTACCAAGGCCGATTGGAACAAGGTGGTTATCATTCCGGTATCGGTTACCTACAACACCACAAACAATGTTCCCGAGCTTATCAGCGTTACTCACGACATGTCCATGTCGAGCACACGTCTTGTAGGTGGCAGCAACAGCAAGTATGGCGAAATCAAGATTAGTGTTATTTACAGTAAGTTTAAGTAAGAGCTGTTATGGCAGATAATTTTCTCGAACGCCAAAGACGCGACTACGAAGAACGTAAGTTGCAACAAACCAAAAAGCCAGCTACCAGCGTGGCGGCTATATTAAAAAGAGCTCGCGAGCGCTTTAATAACGACTGACAATTAGCGATTAACACACACATTATTATATAAAGAGGAGGAAAGCAACACAGCTTCCCTCCTCTTTTAACCCAAATCGGTCATTAGGATTTCTCTGTGTAGTACGGCAAAGAGAAATCCTAATGACCGATTTGGGCTTATTTTGTCATATCGTGAACGTAGTTGACAAGGGTGTGGGGAGAGCGAGCAAAGGACAAATCCCAATACCTTTCCAAACTACATACTGACTATTACAACAATGTCGGTCATAAGTATGGCTTGGCAAGAGGCTTCTCCTATGATGAACTTTCAGAGGAAGAGAAGCGAGGACGCAAGCATAAGAACAAGGTGGTGCTTGAAGCTGAACGTCAGGCGA
>ERZ1027181.955-NODE-955-length-14090-cov-7.478233_pt1 | contig 14090 bp, 15 predicted proteins | sample MGYA00519247_ERZ1027181 | MGnify/ENA primary metagenome ERZ1027181 (study PRJEB26926, sample SAMN06164415) | human gut metagenome | biome: ENVO:00009003; feature: ENVO:2100002; material: ENVO:00002003 | host: Homo sapiens | place: USA | collected 2012 ...
CAAATTCTGAAAATACAGGTGGGGCGAGGGTAGAAATATTTTTCCTGAGTAGTCAGGAAACAAGCTAAATAGACCGCAATTAAGCTATGTAAAAGAAATTTTACATGAGAGCCAGCGGTCTGGCAGAGATAGCCAAAGTACTTCAGACTACGCCGAATTATCTGCTGGGTTTTGTAGATAATAATGATGGATTTGCGGACGAAGCACTTGGTTTGTTGCGAGATGTGAAGGATCAGTCTGTAAGAGAGATTCTTTTGAAGCAGATCAGGGCACTGATTTGAAAAAAATGTATTGCCTTTGTCCGCACATTGACTTATAATATGGGTAAAAGAAAGGGGCGTGATGATATGGCAGCTAAATCAGCAAATCTTTATGCAAGAATAGAGCCGGATGTTAAAGAACAGGCTGAGGGAATTCTGGCTACTTTGGGGATCCCGGCATCTAATGCTATCAATATGTTTTATAAGCAGATCATTCTAAATAGGGGGCTTCCGTTTGAGGTAAAGATTCCAACTGCGAGACCTGTTGATATTTCGAGAATGAACGTAGAGACTTTGGACATGGAACTTGAGAAAGGATATGCGGATATGCAGGCAGGGCGTACCAAATCTGCAGCTCAGGTTTTTGCGGATATCCGAAGGGATTATAATGTATGAAATATGATGTTACCTTTACGGAGCAGGCTGAGAACGATCTTCGCGGTATCTTTGAGTATATAGCATTTGATCTTCTTTCGCCTGAGAATGCAGCCGGACAGCTTGACCGGATCGAAGAAAAAATCCTTTCCTTGGGAGAGTATCCGGAGAAGTTCCGACAATATGAAAGAGAGCCCTGGAAGAGTCGAAATACACGAGTTGTGCCTGTTGATAATTATGCTATTTTCTATATCCCCGATAAGACAAAGAAATTGGTTACAGTGATTCGGGTTATGTATTCCGGAAGAGATGTAGATAAGCAGCTTGATGAATTTACAAAGTTATAATCATAAATCCTATGAGGCGTATGAGACATTTGGTTTCATACGTCTTTTCTTTTTTATTTTTTTGAGTTGACTACCGGTCAACAGAAGTTGACCGTTTGACGAACGATTTATTCCGTGGCGTTCTGTAGAATGACATATGTAAGCAAGAGGTGACGCAAGCCGGCAAGACATTCTGATATAACGTCGGAGAAAATACTAGAAACAAAAGCATTAAAAATGAATTAGTAAAACTCCAAAACCACAGATGCAGACCCACTCGGACTATGATATAATAAAAACAATTTTTTCACTAAGGAGTGATACTTTGAAGAAAATACCAATAAATTTAATTCTGTATACAGTTATGTTCCTCATAGCAGGACTTCTTGTAATATCAGCCAGCCGCCAAAGTCATCAGGCTGTCATGTCAATCCCCATGCCTGTTCATTTTACAGGCGAGTACAGTCAAAGCGGCGGAGAATGGCAGATGCTTGACGCAAAAACAGATCTGTCTTCTTATAACGGGGCTGTAACGCTCCGTGGCAGATTTGATACAGAACTGTTGGAAGGGGCAGAAATAAGGTTTTATCTAAACCACATCAGTGTGGATATATGCAGGGACGGGGAAATCCTATATGAATCAATCCATGAAAAGTTCCCGGATATGTGCGGCAGCACGTGGGTATCGTGGGTGCTTCCGGCAGCATCGCCGGAGGACGTGCTTGAAATAAGATTGTATAATCCCCACAGTTTTGGGAACAGGGACGCATATAATCAGTTTCTGGATTCTATCTACATAGGCGGTGATGTGGTAATGAAAAATTATTTTGAGCGTCAGAGCCTGCCGTATAAGGCAACTAGTATTTTCATTCTTGTGGTTTCCATTGCACTTATCGGAACGGCGGCTGGCTATCGGCTTTTACGTCTCCCTGACAACAGCCTGCTGCTAAAGTCCGGACTCATGTCGCTCATGATGGGGGCGTATATGTATCTTGACGCAAAGGACATTTCCCTCTGGAGCGGGCAGATGGCATTCAATACATATGCCAGACGGCTTGCTATGATGGCTGCGGCATGGTTGATGGGGGCGTGTGTGGCTGAACTGCTGCATGGGAAACGCAGGAAAATATCGGAAATTGCAGTATATGTGCTGATGCTTACCGATTTTTTTCTTATGGTTGTGTCCCTTGCCGGGGCAAAGGGGATTTATGATACGGGCATTTATTGGGCAGCGGTGCAGGGAGCTGTCAGCCTGCTTCTGCTCGTTTTGACCGTTATGGAGGTAAAGGACAGCGGGAAGCGTAGGGGACTGATGCAGCCTTCCGCAATCGTGCTGCTGACCGTGCTGCTGCTTGAACTTGTAAACTCCTGCACGGGCTGGTGGCGGGGCGGCATCTGCATTAAAATAATATTTACGGTGCTGTTTGTGTTCCATCTTGTCAGAGCAGCATGGCTGGTGGCGAAGAATCAGCAGGATTCCATCAGGGCGGAAATGCTCAGGGAGGAACTGAAAAACAGCCGCATAGTCCTTGCCATGAGCCAGATACGGACGCATTTTGTATTTAATATCCTGAATGCGATCAGTGGTATGTGTGAATATGACCCGCAGAAAGCGGATGAAACACTGGTCATGTTCGCCCATTATTTAAGGAGCAACATTAACATTATGGAGGAGGACGAGCCGGAAGCCTTTACAAAATCACTGGAACATCTGGAGGAATATGTCTTTCTTGAGCAGGTGCGTTTCGGCGAAAAGATACAGTTTGCAAAAAACATTGAGGCAGATAATTTCAAGATTCCCCCGCTGATTCTCCAGCCTTTGGTGGAAAATGCAATCAGGCACGGGCTGCTTCATAAGAAGCAGGGAGGAACCGTCATCCTGCACACATGGGCGGAAAACGGCGACAGCATCATTGAGATTTCCGATGACGGTGTGGGGTTTGACATGGCAAATGCACCAGGGCAGGAATCTGTTGGAATGAAAAATGTCCGTTTCCGCCTGAAGTATATGGTGGGAGGGACAATGGACATAAAAAGCACTCCGGGGCAGGGTACAACAGTAACCATTACGATTCCCGGAAAACATAAAATACAGAAGACGGAGTGAAAAAGAAATGAAAGTAATATGCGTGGATGATGAACAGCCGGCACTTGACACGTTCCGGTTAAAGGCGAAGGGGTTTCCGGAAATCGAAAGTCTCCGTCTGTTTTCGGATTGCGAGGAGGCAATCCGGTATGCAGGGGAGAACAGGATAGACGCAGCCTTTCTGGACATAGAGATGCCGGATATGGGAGGCATTGAGCTTGCGAGGGAGTTAAAGAAAAAGGACTGCAACATCAGGATATTTTTTATGACGGCTTTTGAGCAGTATGCACTGGATGCATTTGGTGTGAAGGCACTTGGATATATCATGAAGCCGTACACGAAGGAGGAGATCGGGGAAGCGTTGGAAACGGCTGCACTGATGCGCTCCCGTCCCAAAAAGAGGGTGGAAATCGAAACAATCCCTAATTTTACCGTGCATGTGGACGGAAAGCGGCTGGCTCTGGGCGGAAAAAAACAGGAGCTGCTCGCCCTGCTGGTGGACAGGGGGGAAGCAGGGCTGACGACCGGGGAAGCCATAGCCTGTCTGTGGCAGGACAGGTGTGCGGATGAAAAGACGCAGGCTTTGTACCGGGTCACTTTCTACCAGCTTATGGACGAGCTGAAGAAAATCGGGATTGAGGATATTATCGGTTCTGATGAAAAGAGCAAGTATATCGTGAAGGACATGGTGGAATGCGATCTGTACCGCATACTGGACGGGGAGACGGAGGGACTGAAAAGTTACGGGGGATATTACCTGAAAGAGTATTCGTGGTCGGAAACCAGAAACGGACAGTTAAACAGCATGAAAGAAGCCGCAGTTTTTCAAAAACCGGACAGCAGGGTTTAGGAAAGAAGCAACGGCAGATGGAAAATCCCGTCTTACCCTTAAAACAGGGCAGGACAGGATTTTTTTGGCTTTCTGAAAGAAATCTACAAATATTGCATAAAAAATATGGGAAAATTCGTGCAATATATTTTGCCAAAACAAGGGGAAAATTAACGGTTTTTTAACACTGGGCTTTTATGATCATATTATTCAGAAAAAATAAAAAGGAAGGGTATGAAAGATTGTGAAAAAGAATTTATTAGTTATTATGTTAGTGGGAGCAGTGTTGACCGTAGGTGCAGCAACCGGATGCGGAGCTTTTGCACCGGATGCAGAAATCGGGGTAAACACGGAAACCGGGACAAATACGGAAGAATCGGAATCTGTGGTAAAACCATTATATCCTTTGGAAACGGCGCAGGATGCCTTGGCTGATGGCGAATATTCGGTTTCATTTACAGCAGATGACCTTATTAAGCCTAATTGGTAAGGCAGTTCTGCGTTATGCTCCGTTAGCTCAAGGGTAGAGCACCTGACTTTTAATCAGGTGGTTAGGGGTTCGAGTCCCCCGCGGGGCACTGTCCAATGTAAATATCACAGAAATGAGGTAAGAGAAGCATGGATTTAATTGAAATCAAAGGAAAAATAAATACAGCCATCTGCTATGCAAGAGTAGTAGAGGATGAAGCAATAGAACAAATCAGACGTATGTGTGATTATCCGATGACGGAAGGATCAAGAATAAGAATCATGCCTGATGTTCATTCCGGTAAAGGCTGCACTATTGGAACCACAATGACAATTACTGATAAGGCTGTTCCAAATGTAGTGGGTGTTGATATCGGATGCGGTATGTATACTGTGAACTTAGGCAAGGTTGATATTGACTTTGTAAAGGTTGATGAGGCTGCACATTTTATTCCATCGGGAATGAACGTGTGGGAAGGTCGCCAGGAGAGATTTGATTTGACAGAACTTGCTTGCTACAGAGAACTGAAGGACACAAAGAGATTAGAGCGTTCACTTGGAACTCTTGGTGGTGGTAACCACTTTATAGAGATAGATGAAGCGGGTGATGGAACCAAATATCTTGTGATTCATTCAGGCTCACGTAATCTGGGTAAGCAGGTTGCAGAGCTTTATCAGAAGCTGGCGATTAACCTAGACAGAGGCTATGGGGACTATCTTGAGAAGCGTGATGAGATTATCAGAACCTATAAGGAGCAGGGACGTAGAAGTGAGATTCAGGATGCGTTAAAACAGCTTCACTGGCAGGTATATGAGTCTGAGACAAGTATGCCTGAAGATCTGTGCTACTTATCAGGAAAATATCTTGAGGACTATGGAGGAAAAGGTACAGACAGCAGCTGAGACAGTGATCAATGCACCTGCAGCTGACGAAACGGTAACAGGCGGGACCACACCGTCAGAGCCGCTTTCTGAGAAAAGGATAGTGCATGCAGAGGATTTTGATCCGCTGTTTGCCATGTCCGAGGAGGATTGTGTCGAAGGGTTTATAAAACGTGAAATGCAGCGTGCCAGGATCACGGAAGAACAGAATCTGATCCCGGAGGATATGCTGCGCAGAAAAAACATACTGAATGCCGTTTTGGCGGTTCTGTTATTCGTATACATATCTCTGTTTTTCTTTCATTTTCCGATGAAAACCTATGTGATCGGACTTATCATCCTGGTGGTATATGCATTTTTGACCAGCCGTTATCAGCTGATAAAATATTTGAAAAAGGAGATCAGATCCAGATCCCAGGAGAAAATCTCCAATATTGTCATGAATGTGAAGGCATCCATGGTGCCGGATTACAGCAAAAAGTTAAAATGGGTTCTCATGGCGGTGGCTGTGGCAGGCTCGCTGCTGCTGTTTAGTAAACCCAGGATCTTCTATGAGCAGGCAGATGACGGATATTATGTGCGATTTTATGTCTATGGTCTGACGAATATGACTACGGCGACCATCCCCGATACTTATCAGGGGGAGAAGGTAGTGGGCCTGCGCGGCAACACCTTTTCCAATATGCCCTTTTTATCAGAGGTAACGCTGCCGGACAGCATTACAGAGATCCGCGGGCAGGCATTTAAAAACTGCAGAAGCCTGGAACGTGTGACATTACCGGAGCATCTGACGTATCTGGGCGGGGAAGCTTTTTACCATTGCAGCAGTCTGGAGGAGGTAAATCTTCCGGCGGGGCTGACGGAGATCCGCGGCAACACCTTTGAAGAATGCACCAGCCTGCTGCGCATAGAGATCCCGGATAACGTGACCAGGATCGGCGGACACGCGTTTTATGGAAATACCAGTCTTGAGGAGGTGGTGATCTCCCCGGACAGCAAGCTGCAGCAGATCGGGTCTTCTGCCTTCCGGTGCTGTGATTCTCTGCGGGAGATCACACTGCCCCGGGGCGTATCTGTCAATGAACGTGCTTTCAAGGAGACACCTGTAAGGATCGATTACTATGAATACTAAATTTATTCATTTGTTATATGTGCCGACCATGGCATGTAACATGCAGTGCCGGTACTGTTATCTGGAGGACCACACCGTAGATACCCTGCGGGGCGGAGATTGCCTGGAGACCCTGCAATATGCCATCGCAAAATTCCGTGAAGCGGATGTGGTGCCCTTTAATATTTCCCTGCACGGCGGCGAGGTGACCACTTTACCAAAGCAGGAATTCCATGACCGGATCCAATATATCAGCAGATACTATCAGGACATGCGTGAACTCATCACAGATGCCGGCTTCAGGGTGGGGCATCCCCACATCAAGACGAACCTGTACGGACTGGACAGACATATTGAGACCATCCGGGAGTTCAACGTGTCCATATCGGGCAGCCTGGATCTGCCGCTTTCCCTGCATGAAAAATACAGGGTGACCAAAGGCGGAGAGGGCACACTGGAACGGATACTGGATAATATCCGACTGCTGGAGGAGATCCCTGACAAGAAAAAAGTATCTGCCACAATCTTTCGGGAGCATTTCGAACAGCTGGATCAGATCATCGAGGATATCAGATTCCTGGACCGTAACACATGCCTGGACATGAATGATTTTAATTTCATGATAGGGTTTGACTACAATTCCTGTGGCCTGCTGCATCACATGAGTGAAGAGGAACAGCTGATCTTTTACCGGCGGATGCACGAGGCTTTTGACGGGACCAATCTGGATGCCGGGGTCAACGGTGCATGGTTCGATGAGTTCGGACCGGAATACTGCACCAACTGCGATAATTGCGGAGAAAAATTTTTCCTGTTGGAGCGTAACGGAGACATCTATTCCTGTGTCAGAGGTCAGAAGAACGAAGATTTTTACTACGGCAATATCTACCGTGACACGGTGGACACCATTTTGAAAACCGCTGCACGGAAGATCTTCCAAAACCATAACAGACAACCGTTTCCCGAGGAATGTGCGAGGTGCGCTTACCTGTATCTGTGTAAAACGGGCTGCCCTTTTGTGAAAAATGTATATGGATCCGGCAAAAGCTATACCTGCCTGCTGCAACAGCAGATGTACCGGGACCGCGGCTATGCCCCGGATGCTTCTGCTGACGAGACGACATATGAATATGTGACGAAGATGCGCCTCGAGGAGCCGGAAAAGTATCTGCCTGCCAAGACATCCGCAGAATATCCTGCACTGGAACAGATCATTGCACAAGATGCGAAGTTACAATATATCTATGACAGCGGTGTGTTCGAACTGGACGTGGATGGAGACAGATATCCGCTGATCTCCCAGATCCTGAGGAAGTCCAGGGAGATCCTATATCTGACACCCATCAGTACGGTAAAGCTGCGTATGAAAAAGCATATGCTGCAGGAAGAATGCGATTATCCGGAGAACAACGCATTGTACCTGATGCTGTTGTCCGGAGATCTCGTGACTTACGGGGATGAAGGGAGAACAAAGCAGCGGCATATTGCCACACATCAGATTTATAAAGGGGTGCTGGACCATTCCGGGGACAACGAAGAAGAATGGTATGTATATGATATTTCCGGGCTCCTGCGCGAATATGCAAAGGAATATGCCACGGACAGCCCGAACAATCTGCTTGTTACCACCACGGAGCTGAGAGACTGCCATTACCGGAAGCAGGAAAATAATGCCTATTACCATATACAGGCCATCAATCTCCCCTTTCAGAACATTGAATTTTATTATCTGACACTGGAGCAAAAGAATGACAAGGAGGCTTTCCATGAATTTTGAACCGCAGACCTATGAAGAACTGATCCGCATGAAGCGTTGCGTGGAACTGACGAAATATTATGAGGTGACAGAGGAGGAGCTTTGGGAGATCTATCATTTCCTGGAGCAGGAGCCGGAGGCTTTCATCAAGGGAGGCAGACAGAATCTGTCCCTCCTCATCGGACAGAATACTGCAACAACCCAGAAGGTGATCATGGCGAACTGCACCGACAGCAGCATTGACGGAATCCTGCTGTCACGGACGGAATTCAAGGTGTTCCCTCATTACACACCATCCTCAGGCTCCGGCAGCAGCGGTGGTTCCTCTTCCAACAACAATAATAACAATAACAACAATAATAACAACAATAACAGATAGGACACGAAAGCAATGGCATTCATATCCGAAACACTTCAAATGCGCAGGCTTACAGAAAGCGGCGTCAATATCAAGACTACTTACATCGTCGATGGCACCCTGAGGTACCGGTCCACAGACGGAACCTGTCAGGATGATGTGCACAGTGGTATCCGCTGCCGCAAAGAGTATTTCCGGCAGGGAAAATTGCTCCATACAGAGAAAATCTTCGATTCCCGCATGGAGTATACCTATGTATCCGGAATGGATGAAGAGGCACAGCATACCTGTGAGAACTGCGGCTTTACCGGCAAAGTAAAGGAATTTGTGAACGGCTGTCCCTGCTGTGATGCGGCCTCCAACATTGACTACGCAGACAAAGAGCTGGGCAGCAAGCACCATTATGACCTGGTATTGCAAAGCCCGGTCTACCGGATCGTCACGGGAGTGGTAGATTACATCGTATCATTCCTGCTATGCAGCCTGTGGATCATAAATACCTCCAGGACCTTCAATGGCTATGATGTGGGCAAGATTTTCATCTACAGCACAATCCTGGCTATGATCCTCTATTACTTTTTCTACCTGTGCGATGCTTATGCGGTATTGGGGCCTGTCAGACGCTACAAAGAAAAACAGAACCGTCGGCAGCAGGAATTCTGGACCGGCACCGGCATCGACAAAAAGCGGTTCTATAATAACCTGAACTACGAAGCCGGCAGACGCTACTATTCCCGGCCGGATGTCATTGATTACGACATTATGGACTACACCGGTCTGCAGGAGCATGTGGAGAACGGCATACTGTGCGTGGATGTGGAGTTACAGGTCAGACTGGTGTATCTGCGAGGTGGCCGGATCACATCCGCATATCAGAAGGATACCTTCTCCCTCAGCCACAACGACAGAGTCATGACCCTGGACAGCGGGATCCACGTGATCAAATGCCCCAAATGCGATGCCAATATCGATGTGACCAAAGGCGTGTGTGAATATTGCGGGACCGAGATCGACAGCCTACAGGAATGGAAATGAAAAATTCCAAAATGTTGATGAGAAGTACATTTTTGCATTACAAAATGTTGATGGAGATATACCGAGGAGGAAGAAACAATGAAAATCTGGTTAGATGATCTCCGCCCGGCACCCTGGGGATATGAGAGCGCGAGATCCGTGAATGAAGCCAAGACACTGATCCGGGAGGCGGAGAGAAATGGCATCGAGATCGAAGTGCTGGATCTCGACCATGACCTGGGAGATTTTGCAAATCAGGGCGGCGATGCCATCAAACTGCTGGACTGGCTGGTGGAGCGGGAGACCTTTTATCCCGTGGAGATCCATACAGCGAACCCCGTGGGCAGAGCGAATATGGAGAGCGTGCTGGCGAGGTACTGGGGAGAGGAGTACTGGTAAGGATATCAACCGTGTGGGCGCGGATTCCAGCCACTCCTGGATAACCGGCTTAAACGGATCCAGCTTGGATGGCTGTGCCTGAACAACCGGCGGTGCCGGACTTTTTTGAGGAAAATCCCTTGCTGATTTCAGGAAATTCTGACGCTTTTTTCTGGTAATTTTAGTGTATCATAAACACCCAGTGCTGGTAACAGCCCCTTATAGGGGCAGAAAAAACCACCGGCCCAGCCGGTGGTTATGGTTTATTTAGAAAGATGCCATGTGATCAGTGGGAGGAGGTGTCCGCTGCGTCTAACAGCCATTTCCAGGCAGGGACAACATCAATGACAATGTCATTGCATTCGAGAACTGCTTCTTCACTGTTAGTGATAAGAAGGCATGTAATATCAGGAATAAAGTTCTTGAGTTTAGTGAAAGCTTTGGTTTCTCTTTCTTTCGTATCAATGTTGTCAAGAATCTGCATACTGACCTGAATAGCAAGCTGCTCGGAGGGAACATAGAAATCAATTTCAACATTATTTTCGAAGAAATAAACGTTTTCTATTCCGTAGCGACGAACCAGTTCAATAGCTACGAGATTTTCTAATTGTGCGGACTGACAGTCTAACAGCATAAGACCAAGAAGACCGGTATCCATGAAGTAATATTTGGGTGAGGTTTCTTTTTCAATAAGTTTTGCCGCATAATTCCGGAGTGTAAAAAGCAGATAGGAGTCAGTCATATAACCAACATAATTTATAACGGTTTGTTTTCCCAGGGATGCTCCTGCGTTTTTTAATATATTGGTAAGTCGGCTGAAAGATAAAGGTTTGGTAACGGATTCTGCTATTTTTTTCAAAATCAGTCTCACTGCGAAATCATTTGTAATCTTATTTCTTGTGATAATATCCCCCAGATACACCGTTTGATAAATGCTATTTAGAAAACTTCGTTTATTCCTGATATCGACCAGCTCAGGGAAAGCTCCATAAGTTATATATTCATGATACAAACTGAGAACTTCTGCCCGGTCTTTTGTGCTGATCACGTTAAGATAATTTTTATCTTTGTGATTAGCAACAAGATATTCCGAAAAGGAATAGGGGTAAACATTAAGAATCACAAAACGCCCACCCAGAGTAGAAGCAATTTCATTACTAAGCATTTTGCTGTTACTGCCCGTGATATCTATCCGGTATTTCATATCTGCCATTCTGCGGACAAACTTTTCCCATCCGTCAATATTTTGAATTTCATCAAAAAACAAGTAAGGCCGATTGGCTGTGCCGGAAAGTTCTATTCCGATTTCCAAAATTATATTCAGATCGTCGGAGGTTATTTCCAGGAGACGCTCGTCCTCGAAATTGACATATACGATTTGGGAGACGGGAACCCCCTTTTCTATCAGAGATTGGATTTTCTGATACATCATATAAGATTTACCGGTTCTTCTGATTCCCACAAAACAGTAATTTACATTCTCCTCTAGAAAATACTTCCGGGGAATCAAGGGATTATTGAGGTAGCTTTCTTTTTGGTCGATCATTATTTGCTTCAGTGTGTCTCGATTCATATGAAAATCTCCTTTATATGAAACAATTATATACAAATATTGTCTTGCATGCAAGACAAGAAATGCAACAAATTGACTTGCATATAAATAATAGAAAGTATATGCTGTTTTGAGAAAAAAATACGGAATATAAAAATCAACCACCGGTAGAATGACATTATTCTCCGAATCTGGTATACTTTCAGTAAAAACAGGAGGACAGCGGGAGATTGCGCAGATGGAAGAACAGGAGAAACAGCGCCTGTTCGAAATTGCCGGGAAATATGAAGACTGCGTCTATATCGAAGTATCCAGCGTTCAGAGTGGAAGCACACTGGTATACCACCTGGGAGATGCTGTGGGAATTGTGAAACCGGGAGTTCACATTGGAATGTTTCAGGACAGTGTACTATACATGAAATATGCCACCGAAGAAGATCCCAGCGCATTGGATTTCCGGTATTTTCCGAAGGGATTCGGTGATGTCATGGAGACCTACAACTGGTCCGATAATATTAAGCAGGCCGTGATCAAAAATCAAAGGGGACACAGCCTGATCTTCAATCATGAAGAGATCGCTCCAGGGGAGACGAAGGTATTTACCCCAGTCACCCATAGGCAGGGACTGTTCAGTCCAGATTGCTATAATGGGAAATCTTTGTTTACAATGGGGGAGGAAGACTGCTCGGGCACAAGTGAAAATAAATAAAAGTTTATAAAATGTGGGAATATATGGAAAAATGGCTCATGAAATGTGGAAGAACATGGAATGAGCTGTTTTTTATAATAATATGTATGCATCTGCGTCTTGTCGAAGCTCAAAAAGAATGATATAATTTTCTGAAATGTTGATAAGTAAAACATTTTATCGTTCTAAAATGTTGATAATAAACATTAATTGTAATAAATTCTATCAATTTGAGGTGTATTATGCTAAAAAGAAAAGCAACAACGTTTATTAAAAACTGGCTGGATACAAAGGACAAAAAATGCCTGGTTGTCCAGGGAGCCAGACAAACGGGGAAAACATATATCATCGAGCGGTTTGCGGAAGAGAACTTTGAGGAACTGCTTGAAATTAATTTTAAGCAGATGCCATCTGCAATGGATATTTTTGCTGGAGATCTGACAGTAGACAATATGATTATGGCTATGCGTTTTCGTTTTCCGGAAAAGAAAATTGTTCCCGGGAAAACTTTGATTTTCCTGGATGAAATTCAGGAATGTCAGGAAGCGATCACATCGCTCAAGTTCTGGGCAACAGACAACAGATATGATGTCATTACCTCGGGATCACTTCTGGGAATCGACTATAAACGAGCATCTTCCTATCCTGTATGTGTGGTGTTGATGTATCTGGAGGATGCCGAGGAGGGCAAACAGTTCCTGCTGTCGGAACTGATCGACTATGTGGAAACGCAGCTGAAAAATTACATGCCGGTGGACTGGACTTCTTTTACACAACGAAAATCACTGGTACGGGTATTACAGTATATGGAACGGCTGCAGATGCTCCGGGTATACGAAGGGAAAAGTGAAACCTTCAGTCAGGAAGCTGGACAGGAAGTACTGTATGAAAATACAGGATATTCCAAATATTTCACCAGCAGCTTTACTACGGATATATCCGGATATGAATCCTGGAAGGATTTTGAAAAGACAGATTTCGAAGAATTTGAGGAAAACAGAGGCAGTCTGCGAATTAACCGTGTATACAGACAACTGGCAGTATGCCCGGCATTCTACTGGAATGGAACGGAGGATGCAGATGCATTGTATTTAAAGAATCAAAGGCAGTGGGTCGGCAGATATCTGCGGGAAAACATGGGAGGAAATCTGGAAATCTACCGGAATGCAGCATTTTTTACTTTGGAAGCAGACGATTGCTACGGAACCGTACATCCCCGGGAGGCCCAGATTTCGGAAAGCGTATTACTGATCTGTGCGGAGATACAGAGGCGGTTGGAAGAAGGAAACATAGAATTACAGGAAGACGAATGTATTGCCATGCCCGAATCGACATTCAAGGATATCATCGTGGGCAGCAGACGTAAATGGAAGGATGCATGGAGCAAGGAATACGGCGAAATGGATGAAGACAGGCTTGTGGAAACCATTTTGAAGTATATGGAAGACTGGATGATGGCTGACCGCAGGGAGAATCAGATTGTGATATTGCCGGCAGTAGGGAGACTGGCAGGGCAGTACCCGGCGGACTACAAAGGAGGCGGAGAAGAATGAGTGAACGTTGGAAAATGAACCGGATCGGTTTTGTAAATTTCTGGTTATATGATGAAGAGGACTTTGAATTCGAGGATGGAAAACTCCTTCTCCGAGGACAGAATGGATCCGGAAAATCTATTACGACACAGAGTTTTATCCCGTTTGTACTGGATGGAGACCGTACACCGAGCCGCCTGGATCCTTTTGGCTCCAGTGACCGCCGGATGGAATATTATTTTCTGGGAGAAGAGGGCAAGGAGGAGTCTACCGGCTATCTGTTTCTGGAATTTTGGAAAGAGGATTCCGGAGAATATCGTACCATAGGAATCGGTCAGAAGGCAAAACGTGGGAAACCGATGGATTTCTGGGGCTTCGTGATTCTGGACGGACGCAGAGTAGGATATGATCTGTGGCTGTATAAGGACTGTCTCTTATACACATCTCCGAGCCCACGAGACATGCGCAGATCTCG
>ERZ1027181.961-NODE-961-length-14025-cov-13.989692_pt1 | contig 14025 bp, 27 predicted proteins | sample MGYA00519247_ERZ1027181 | MGnify/ENA primary metagenome ERZ1027181 (study PRJEB26926, sample SAMN06164415) | human gut metagenome | biome: ENVO:00009003; feature: ENVO:2100002; material: ENVO:00002003 | host: Homo sapiens | place: USA | collected 2012 ...
GTGACCGCACGCGATGTGTAGCCACCCCTAAACATATAGATAATGCACAGAAATTCAATCTTCTTCAGCTTGCAGGAACTTAATACTATACTCCGTTTCGTAGTGTTTCTTCTGCTCGTCGGTCAGCATTCTTGTTTCGCTGTCGAAGAACAGGGTAAGCAGCTCTCCATAATCCTTGTCGTAAAAGTAGTTATACTTTCGGCAAAGATAATTTCTGGCATTCATACACTTGCCGGAAACTGTCTTAAACTTACGCTTTGTCTTCTGTGGCAAACCGCTGGCTGCTCTCAGCTTCTCAACGGCAAGAACCCTTCTCAGTGTTTCCTGTCTCTTTCTGTTAGCCTCATCGGTACGTGTACGATCAGCACTCTCCTTCCGTATTCGTTTTGTAGTCTCATCTGTATGCTTGACCCCAAGCCTCCTCGCCAGGTTGTTGACCGATGCCTTTGTTATACCGAGAATCTTCCCTACCTCTGTGGCAGAAAGATCTGGATAGAGATTACGAATAGCCTGATTCCTCACCTCGTTCGTTTCCCTCTTCCTTTGTATAAAGGAGTCCCCATGCAGCTTATGTAGCCACCAGTAGATTGTCTGTATGGTGCATCCGAATGACTTCGCCAATTTGCTTGGCGACTCACACGGATGTTCCTTTATGTAATTTTTCTGTTCGTCTGTAAGTACGTTCATAGGCTACTTTTTATCAGAAGAACCGTAGCCGTTATCGCCACGTTCTGTTTTGTTTAATTCATCCGTCTCTATAAACATGATGTTGTCACTTGTTTCTAGGTGGAATTGCACGATTTTATCACCAACCTTGTATCGCGGCATATTTGGCATAACGTGATAGAATACGGCAGAAATCTCTCCAGTATATGAGTCATCAACAGTGCCTTCACAGTTACTGAGAATCATACCTGTCTTCCATACGGAAGAACGAGGACGGAATGTAAAGCATCTTGAAATACCGGCAGGCTTATTACGATCTTCAATCTGCAAAGCAAATCCAAGACCGTACTTCCATACATTAGGCTCAACCTCTTCTTCTGAAACCGCATAGCAGTCGTAGCAGAAATCATCATTGTGCGCCTTCGTTGGCATGATAGCGTTCTCGTTTGTCTTTTTAAACAAGACTGGCACACCAACGACCTCGGTGAATCTGTCAATTTCCACGCCATCAACGTTCACCTTTCCGTAGAACATATCAGCAGGACGAGTCCAAACCTTGTGCTCTCCATAGAGAGCCTGATAAACAACTTCTTTTTCCTGAGTTTCACTATTAGTGACCTCAGTAATAAATCTGTAATAACCTCCTTTGAAATGTCTATAGATCTTTTCCATTTTATATTTAAAGTTTAAAATTCATGTTCACTACACACTTGGTCGCAAGATGATTCGTGCTCGTTATTGCTGCACCATCCTACGCCGTAAACGTCTTCGTTGTCAAACCAATGACAGTTACCGCAGCATTTTTCATTCTTCTTCATCCTTACACCTCCTCCCAGTCTGTTGCGAGAATATTGCCACACGATATAGCGACTATTGATACATGAGGTTTTTCTGTAATATATACATACTCTCTTCCCCATCTATTTTTACCAATAGAATAGGAATCGGAACTACCCCACCCACTTCTTCTAACTTTCTTTCCTTCCTTCATTCTTCTCAGAGCCTCTGAGAAATCAAATGTTTCCTTTTTCATTTCTTCTTTCTTTTTAAGCCTCATACGCTAATTCTTTTTCTGTTCGAACTTTTCGATAAGAATGCTACAATCATCCCATTCTACACAATCATGCATCCAATTTGGGATAGATTCGTGATGCGAACTATGCTTTTTGAGCTTATCATTCAATGCGGTTTGTATTCTCATACGCTACTTTTCCTTATCGAATTTGTTGCCAACAACTTTAACATCCTGAGAGTATAAAGGATAAGGTGCTATGTTAACCATAGCAGCAAATGCACCAACACTATATTCGATTACTGCCTTTGCTTTAACGAAACCTCTGTAGGGGGCATATATATCACGCTCCACTATATCCCCTTCCCAAATCTCTTTACCTTTGCAGTCTTTCTACCTTGTGAACTGGCAGACAGTAGAAGGGTCAACCTGATAAGTGAGATTTCTGTTTAACTTGCTTTTTTTTCTGACGATTCTCAATGATGTATGTATTACCATTCTCTTCGTAGAAATATCCGCAAACCCATCCTTTTCCGTCAAGACGTTTAGCCTTGAATTTTATTTGTCTCATAACTATTTAATTCTAAATCCAACAAAGCTATGAAGCCATGCTAATACAATAGCATGCCCTCCTTCTTTTCTTTCTATCTTGCATATTGTAGGTAGAAAGAAAAGGGTTCGCATCTTCCCTTTACTACATATAAATTCCATAACTATTCCTCCTCAATTTTTACTCCAAATGGAGTACCATCGGCAAATGTGTTGTCTTGATAGCTATTTTTTGAAGCCAGCAGGATGGAGCTATTATCCTTATCTGCCAAGCCTACATAGTAGTCATCAACATAAACGATATTGAAATAACCTTCTTTGCATTTTATCCACCCGAACGGCTGATGCTTCTTCATCTCAGTCCAGCACTCTTTTGCATTTGCAAAAGGACGGTGCTTTGGTTCTGGCTTGATGCGATACTCTGTATTATTCCAAAACTCAATCTCTTTCATTTCCGTCCAATCATTCGGAACACCTGTACCTTTTATGGCACTTGGTTTTGTTCTACACTCAATTACCTCTCCTTCTGCAAAAGCTTGCAGAATAGGATAAAATTCTTTAGCTTCTTCTTTTGTCATATCTTTAAAATTTATGCCCGAAGGTGGTTAATCACCTAATCTTCTATCTATAGCTTTTATCACTTCTTGTATGGAAGCTGCCTTATCGTTGGTTTTTGTATATCGTCTTTTAAATATCATCAACATATTTTTAAGGCGAATAAAATCCGTTCTCAATAACTTATCATTGCCCATACCTACACCTCCATCTCTGAGTTAAGTCCTAGACCGAAGAGAAGATGTTGTAACTGATGAATATGTTGAAATTCTAATAGCCTTACAAATCCTATATAAGCAGCGTAATGAATATCGTCTAAGAGTCTGAAAATTTTAACATTATCTTCTTTTACGTAAATCCATTTACATTCTGATGAAACCTTCCATCCATTCTTCTCCAAAATTGCGGGCACAAGATTAATAGGAACAATATCCTTAACCCAAGCACAGCAATCTCCGAAGAGATAACCTTTGTCTCCAAATTCAACACCTTCAAGATTCTCTAAGCGAACAACACCTTTCAGAACTGTTCCATCGTCCAACTTCAAAGTCTTTGATGGGTCTGATGATGTTACTCGGTAAACGACACCCTGTTCTGTACCTAGTGGTGCTCCGTTTGTCATTACCAAATCTCCTGGAATATATAACTTATCCATACGCTTTACTCCTTTACCTCTTTAAAGATTATATCCTTTCCGTCTGAACGGTTTTTACCACAGCATTGACCTAGAAACCATCTAGCTTCATAGCAACCTAATTGTTCTTCAAAACAGCAACCTTTACATTGGTCACTATCCCCAAATGACTCTACGGCTTCAATCGTAACTCTTTCTCCAACTTTAAGCTCTTTCATTGCTCACCTCCTTTCATAATCATATCAAACCACTCTTCTATGAATATCCAATTAGTCCAACGGTATGCCTTGACTTCAAATTCCCACATTTCTTGATATGTGTCGCAAGTGGTTTTGTCAAGCTCATCGTTCATGTCGTAGAGCTTTCTATAGCCACGTTCTTTTGAATATGCGAGAACCTTTCCGTTGTCATTTCTAGGAACTTCGCTAGCAGGGTGAAGCAAGTCCTTCAAGAACTCATTGATAGCCCACTTAGCACCATGTCTAAACCCCTCTGCTATAAACGGAGCATCCCGTGAAGCAGGATATCTATTGTTGCAATAATATCTTGCAGCTTCTTCTATTTTCTTATCGTCTATCATAACTTACTTCTCCTTTAAACGTTCTATTAATTTATCTGCGATTTTGATGGCAGAATTAACAACACTGTCATACGTAGAGTTAGGACGTTGTACAAGACCTGCTGCAACATCTTTTGCTATCTCATATCTTCTCTGCTCCCAAATGGTTTCTTCGTTATCATTATTCTGGGTAAAGCTTGAACAAAGTATTACATCCTCCTCATTTTGTTTGGGTCTTTTGCTACAAAAAAAATATCTGGAGCAGTAACTACATAATCCTTTCATCCCTCACCTCCTTTCCACTCATCAGTCGTTCCTAGTAGATGTGCTGTCTCTTCGTTGTAAGGGATGCAATACTTACGACTAAATCCGATACAACGAAAAGGATATTGTGATTCTTCTCTATAATGAGAAAAGAGTTCAGCTTCCCATACATCACCTTTCTCATTTCGCCCCAACACTTTATCAAATGGCTTAAACTCGCACTTTGGCTTCAAATCCACAATCTGTTTCTTCTCAGCATCCCAAGCCTTGCCTTTCTTTGCAAGAGCGTCAAATAGCTGCTGCTTTTCTGAATCATCGGCAGGGCGAAATGTCTTAATATCGGATGGTGATAATACTACAGTGTCTTCTCTAAGGTATGTGTCATGTTCATTAGACTCACATAAAGCTGGACTAAATTTATACTTACCAATTTCTTCCTCTTTTCTAAAGATAGCAATCATTGAGCTTGTATTTATGCCAAGCATATGAGACTCAACGAGAACTATATCCCCATCCTTGAACTCTGGCTGAGTCTTCTCGATTTCCAGAGTCTCACGATTGAGTTTACCACCCAAACGTTCCTCAATGGTGTTGATGTAGCATTGAACAGTCTCATCGGATTCTTTGGTGTAATTAGCCGTATTACCGAAATGTTCCTGCTCATAATCTAGCAAATCGCCATCTTTACCATAACTCTCAAGATAGTGCTTACCGACAAATGAAGTGTAATTGTCATCATCGAATCTCTCAAAGATAACCTCTGCTTTGCCATCTGTGCAAACCAGCACATCGCCTTTCTTCCAAGCGAACTTAGACCAATCACGCATTTCCTTAGAGGGAAACAGCAATACTTCTCCTTTTGGATATGAATAAGCTGTTCCATATTTTGAAAAATAAAAACGTGTACGTTTATTCATTTCAATAGAGATTTCATTTCCCAAAATTGAAGAGAGTAAACACTCTTCACCACATATTGGTGAATACAACTTAGTTCTTTGCGGCTTATCCTTAAGGATTTCCGCTATATTAATTTTTTCTTCCATATCACTTTACTCTTTTGAATTGAACATTCTTTCCGTCTTTTCTGTCGATTGCGGCACAACAAATATCTTTGCAGATATTTTCATAAATATTGCTGCTTATCTCGTCAAAGAAGCAACCATTACATTCTTCTGTCTCGCTTTCAACTACCTTTAACACGACTTCTGAGCCAATAGGTAAATCTTCCATAATTACACCTCCTCGTTGTATTTATAGACAAGTCCGACAACCAACTTGACAAGCTCGTGATTTGTCATAAATCTAGTGTCTGTATTACCAAGTCTCAGCTCATCAATGATACGTTCTGCAACCTTCTTAATGTGCCCCATCTTAGACAGAGGAAAACGCTCAATATCGGCAGCCTTGTCAAGGTGGAAGCTCTCACGAAGGTAAGTACCACGAATAACACTACAGATTGAAGGTTGTTTTGTTACTACCCATACACCTTCATCTAACTCATGGAATATATGCATACACACAGGCTCGTATCTGCCATTTACCTTACCATACAAGGTGTTTGATATGTCGTGCTCAGGAATTTTGTATTCCTCGTATCGACCTTTACTGTTCTTTGTGTACAGCGTTGGAATCTTTTTCATTTTTCTTACGTTTTAAGTTAGCTATTCTAGTTTCTCTGAGATATTCCTCAGATTTCTTCAATCCGAGTTTCTTAGCTTGCTTTGTAACCTCGTAAACACTTCTGCCGAGGATCCTGGCAATCTGTTTATTCGAAGTATTAGGATAAGCAACTGTCAAGGCTCTCGCCTGAGTCTCGTTCCAAGGAGTACCGGTATTATCCTGCTCATTCTCCAGGAATTCGCCGTCAGCATTAAGGTTGAATCCGTTGAGGATGCAGGCATTAGCCAGAGCCTTCTCGGCACGTTTCCAGTCGAGCACCTTCTGGCCGATAATCTCGAAGCCGAGGTTGAACTTGTCCGGACATTCAGAAAACACCTCATCATCGACCTTGACCGGGTAGAGGATCTCCATAGCATTGCGCATGCGAGCATAAACTCCTCGAATAGGGTTCGTGAAGCGTTCTGCGATGTTGACGGCGTGGATACCGTTGTACTTATCCATCATCTCAGCAAAGCGTTCTGCAGAGCTTACAAGCATACTGCTCATCAGTTTCGACATCAGGAGCATTGTGTACATCTTATGCTCTTTGACGTGATGCTTGAGGAACTGATTATCGATGGCATAGAAGCATTTCTGTACGTCCAGCTTCAAGTCGTCCTCGATATTGTCCGTCATATCCATCCAGAGTTTGGACATACCGCATTCCTTCATATAGTGCATGAAGGCATCGATGAGTTCGTCAGAGCACTCCTTTGCTTCCGTGATTCTCTTCTTAGCCTCGAAGCGGAAGACTTTCTTGTTCTCCTTGATGAGGTTGTACGTATCGGTGATTTGCGTCTGAACGATTGAGGCAAAACCACCGACCATAGAATAGAAGAGCATATAGAAGTGGTTCACCTGCTCTTCGGTTGGCACTTTGACCGGAATTCTAGCCAATACCGGTCTAGAGAAGTTTGGATTCCATCCTGTCTGCATGCTACACCTCCCTCTCTACTGCCAATGCGCAACTGATACAGAAGACCATCAGGAGCGAAAGGGAAACGTGTCCAACCATAAAACAGATGAATCCGTAACCTGCGATGAATGCTGCGATAACGAGCAGGATCATCACTATTGAATGTTTGTATTTCTTCATATTACTTTGATTTGATGTTCCCGTATGCAGCCATATAGCTATCGAGCTGCTGTGTTGCGTGTACTAGCTTCTGATTATAGCTATCTCGTTCTGCCCTAGCCTTTGAGATAAAGACAAAACTAACGATGAATGAGATTACTACCGTTACCGCTATGAACAACCAAGGCAGCTTGTGTACAGCCTTATTGATTGCTCTTCCTAGGTTTCTGGCGATAACCCAGGAGTAGATCCAGATGAACACTACCGCTTGCTTTGTGGTAGCGTTCTCGATACGTTCTTTCTGTGTCATAATTCTAAAATTCACTTGGTTCGGTTGCACCAGTTATCAGTAGATTTCCAATAACCGGCTAACCATATTTCTTTTGGTGTCGCATTAGGATGCTCACTGAGCCATTCCTCTGCCATTTTACTTACGTCTGCCATAATCATTTTCTTAAAGAATCACCTGTAAAAGGAACTGCTTTTGTTGTTGCTATCAGTCTATCCACAACTCTATCTCCATATCTCTGAGTAAGCTCGTCAATACTGAGGTTAGTGGTAAGGATAAGCAATTTCCCCTTCTTTTCAGCAGCGTCACAAAGTTCAGCAAATGGCATACGCTTGTTGCCATAAAAGTTAAGATTATCCTCAGTACCGATGTCATCTACATATATAATGTGGAGCTTAAGAATGTCATCAATCTTTTGGTTCAGCTCCTGTGCGCTGAAGATGTTTACCACCTTTTTATGTACGTCTTTGATAAGGAGTGGGAGGATATACATTCCGATTACTGACTTACCTAATCCGCAACCGCCGAACATTAATAATCCTTTTCCTTTGTTGTCTGTCATCCAATCAACAATAGGTCGGTAATTGCGCTCGTTCCATTCAGCGTTGCACCCAGACTTCATATTAACAACATACTGCAAGCCGCCACGCAAACGTTTCTCCGCATTAGGAATGCTTATTTGTACTCTGTCAATTTCTTGCGGATAACCAGTATCTCGCATCTGAGATACGAGGTTTCTGAAATATTCGTTATCAATTATTTGTTCCATCTATCATCGAGCTTATATCTTTCGCTATTGTTGCTATCTTGTAAATTCATTCCAACAGGAAGGCTTGATCTTGAAGACTTAACATTGTTGCTATTTCTCTTACTCCACCTCGCAAGCCTTTTTGAAATCTCGAAAGTTTTCTCTTTCTCGAATCTCATCTTCTTCCCGTTCTCGTTATGTTCTGTCCAGAAGTCGAAGAACTCCCGAATAAGAGTTTTTCCGTATTGTTCAATATACGGAATAAGCTTTTCGCCAAATGTATGTTTTCGCACTTCTAGTGTGTCACTTGGTGTGTCACCTGTTGGCTTCGGAATTTTGTAACAATCTATATTATTTACAGTTATACTACTACCCTTGTGTGTCACTTGGTGTGTCACTATGTTCGCAGCATACAACTTTTTAAGTATGGTTCTCACAGTCCGCAAACCTATATCAAGTTCACTCGAAATCTTGCGGATGCTAACAATCAATGTTCCGTTATCGTCTGCATTTGCTAGAAGATAAACAAACAAGTTTACGGCATTTGTCCTATCAAGTTTCATTAAATCGAAATATTGTTCTTTGCTAATCTTAAAAGAATCCATTGTATAAAAAATGAATGTTATTCAACGACCACTACAGGTAGCGTCTGTTTTGTTCGATATCATGCTGGATATGGAGCAACGCTATATACTCTTCAGAAGAAGGAATGTATATGCCGGCTACGTTACTAGCCCAGTTTCTGAAACGTTCGATAGCCTCAGACAACTCTTCTTTCGTAAGCTTTGCGGTCGATATTACGTATTCCCTATCTGTTCCGAGCAGATCATCGTGCTTCTTCCGCACAAACAAGTCTCTATTGACAATCCTCTTGAAGTAACAGGTCTTGACTTCATCTAGAGTGTTGCCGGTCTGCAAGCCGAAGTAAGCGAGAATCGTATGAAGGTACTTCAACTGCTGAAGTGTCTTTGCCTTCTTTTCCACGACCTCTACCATACTCTGCTTTTCTATCAGCTTCTCTATCCTCAGTCTGAGATTCTCCACTTCAAGAGGATTCTTGGTATTATACATCATACTATTTCAGCATTGAATGTATCTTCAATCAGCTTTAGCTTCCCTTCTAGGCTAGAATGGAAGGTCATCAGATTTCCCTTGTGGCTGGGCTGGAGGCTGGGCTGGTGGAAACGGATTGCTTGGATTCGTCGGGTTAGGAGCTCCAACCATAGCTGCCTGCTGAGCTACTTGTGCTGCCTGTGCGCCAGCCTGAGGACTCATGTTGTAGCCACCCTGCATATGAGCTTGCTGACCCGGACGAATAATATTCCAAGCCTTGATACTATTAAACCAACGGTCCTGATATTGTCTTGCATCAATATCAAATGATACTGTCACTTCCTCGCCAACCTGCAAGTTAAACTCTGTGATTTTGTCACCAAGAACATCGAAAGCAACCCTCTTAGGGTACTGCTCGTGTGTTTCGATGACCGCAGTTTGGGAACTCCATTGTGTTCCCCTAGCAGATGTTCCGCTTTTTGTGGGCAACACTGCGATAATTTTTCCTGTTATGTCTGCCATAATTAAAGTTTATTTTTACTAAAAATATACCCATTTACATGGTTTTGTTCTTTATTTATATTATGCAACACTCTGCTGTATTTTACATTAAAATAAGTCGCAGCCTCGATAGCTGAAGAAAAAGTCGATAGGAGTTTCTTGTTTAAATCATATACATAAACTGCTACCGCATTACCATTTGCCCCGCCCCTTTTAGCTTTCTTAATAGATGCTATAGAACACTTCTTTAAAGTTAAAGGGTTGTTACTATTCTCTTTTGCTGTAACCCATCTTAAATTTGAAACAGCATTATTCGTTCTATTGGTATCAATATGGTCTATATATTCCTTTCTGCTTTCTTTATGAAGAAAAGATTCAGCCACAAGTCTATGCACCGTTTCTTGCCTTTTATCCCCATTTAAATTTCTTAAGGATACGGTTATATATCCTGTGGTGTTACTATAGCACCCCTTTATTATTCTATAACTATAAGACACACTATAATGCCGATTTCTCCATTTTGAACGTATTTTCCCAAAGTTGCTAACTTGGTAAAAACCTTCAAATCCTGGAATATCCTTCCAAATCTCTACCATAATTAAACGTTTGTGTTATATAAATACTGAGTCAAGCCTCTGAGTTCACACCAATCCAAGAATTGGTCTAGTAGGTTATGAATGTCCTGCTCCATCCCGTCATATCGGTAAACACGGATAGCTGGAGTGTAAGGTATGAGCGGAAGACCACGAACATCATACCCGTGCTTTTCGAGCTTATAGCCTTCAAAGCAGAAGAGGTCAAAATCGAAGATATCAGCTCCGAACATATCAAGATAGAATCTCCATTGACAAGAATCGTAGTACTGGCTATCAGAAGGAGCACTATACTTTGTCTTAATATCACGGAGCTGCAATCCGTTTACCATATCGGCACATCCGGTTACTACGGCTCTGCCATAGTCTTTATACTTGCGTATCTCGTGGAATGCCTCAATGTTTTGGTATCGATAATCCAGGGCAACCTTAATCTGTGAAAGGTCAAGCGTCACAGGGTATCCTTCTATATCAAAAGTTCTACCCTCCGGCACCGGCTCCTGCTTTTCCTTACCATAGTAAGTAAACGTTCTGTAACCGGCAGAAGCGATAACGCAAGGTTGGCAACCGGTCTCGACGATGGCGTGAAACGCAGTTCCAACCCTAGTATACTCATTGCCCTGGAACTCGCCAACAATATTGTCAATAACGCTCTGCTCTGTTATCTCAAAGTTGTCATGTTCACTCTGTTCGATGTATCTTCTGAAAGACTCTATAGTCGTCACTCTGACGAGTGGCTTGCTACTTTTTTCCATCGTCAGCAGGTTTAGCCTCTTCCTTCTTTTCTGCCTTCTTGGCGGCAGATTTCTTGTCATCGGCAGGCTTAGTAAACTTGTTATCTGCAAAGACGAATCCCTTTGCAGTGAGAGCGGTGTTAATCTCGTTGAAGAACGGCTGCTTCATAATCTGTGGAAGTTCCTTGCAATCAGCCAGGAGTTTTGCAGCAGACTCGTCATCCTCGACCTTCGCAAGCTCTCCACGCAACTTGGTAATAAGCTCGTTTGCCTTGCGCTGCGCCTCAGACTTTGACTGGATAGACTGCTTCACCTTCTTGATAATGTCTGCCATGAATGTTGCAAACTCAGGAGAAGTAGCATCAGGAATCTCTGTCATAGGAATCTGAGCAACATTCTTGCCGACGTAGTTGTCATTCGGCTCGAAAGAAACTGTGCGCTTTGCATTAATGAGAGAGATGAAACCGACCTGATCAGCAATACGGAGAAGCAAATCCTTGGACTGACCGGTACAATCCGGTGAGTGCTTGATAATGTCTCCCTCTGACTGCTCCTTATCGTGGCAGATAAAGATGATATCCGAACCATTCTGACGAAGTACGTTGACGAATGCCTTGAAGTCATCAGCCATACGACCAAACTTCTTCAATGTATTCTTCGCAAGCTTATAGTCTGTTTGAACCGCATAAGTTGAGAGATAGTCATCAAGCGTTGCTTTTGCGGTATCAACGATGATTGTCTTGTAGGAGCTCATATCATTCTGGGCGCACAAGATATCTTCCCATCGGTTGGCTACGAGGGTGTCTACTCGTTGAACACTGCGGTCATAACCTCTGTCCGTATCTACGAGCAAAGGAACCTCTGCTGTAGTTGCAACTGATGTTTTTCCTGAACCAGGCTGACCATAAAGAACAATAATAACCGGACGTTCTGGAGTAACGTCATCCTTTTTAATAATTGGCATTTTATTTTTTTTGTTTTAAAATTAATCACTCGTACCTCCAATCCCAATGCCTGCAAACGTAGTCTCCAGAGTTACTAGCCTTTGGGTCGTCGCATAAACCTAGCAGGATGCAATCGTGGCAGCTTCTCTTATAGAATGGAGCGATTTTACTGTTTGCCATAGCTTTTGGGGTTTAATGTACTCTATTAATGTAACAGAAGTAAGTTTCCACGTTAACCTTTTCTCCCTTAGGAGTAACCCTTTCGTAGTGTCGTGGAATCTTACCGAGCTTTCTTCCCGTACCCTCTATATAGTCTAGGAAGACAGTTCTAGCTTTCTTTGTGTCGAGGTCCATCAGACAGGCGTGAACCTCTCTCAGATGGACCACGGCGGCAGCTTCGCCCGGCGGCATAGATGCGATGATTTCGTTGATTCTACTCATTATACCTCCATAATAGGAATTTCAGGACAGAGCTTACGAATCTTGTCAAGCTCCGTATTGATGATCTTGTCACGGGATTCTTCGATGATACATTCTGCATCAGCAGAGATAAGCGTCAGCAATGCCGTATTGCCTTCGACGTGAGCGATAGTCTCGATAGAGAGTTTCTCTGGCTCGGCGCCCTTGAAGATTGGAACGTTTATAATGAACGATGAAGGAAGGTTAGAGTCTACAGCCTTCTCGTAGTTGTCAGTTACAGAACCATTATCGTTGAGTTCCTTCTTGATTGTTGTCTGAACCTTTGCAGAAAAGCTCTTGAGGAGATTGACGAGCTCCATGTTCATCTCCTTCGTCTCGAAGTAAGAACGGTTGAGACGGAAGAAGTCGCCAAGCTGTACTGGTGTCCATAACTGACCGTCGTTGATATGGAATCCCGTAAACTGACGGGACAGCTGAATGGAGCCAACGATAGTCTGCATCTTGCGCATATCGTTCTCGTTTGTTACAAGGGTAACGGTAAGTTCCTCTCGATTGACCTGGATATGTGTATGCTCCTTGTCAATCTGTTCTGTACCCCAACGCTTTTCAAGGAAAGCATAGATACAGGTAATGACACCATGCACACTAAGATTAAGCGGCTCCTTGACAGGAAGCTTATAAGGGTTCTCATTACCAACCTCACGGATAACAAGCTCCGCAGAAGTCTGTCCCGGAGCAAAATTTACTTGCATTTTTTCATTGTCCATTTTATAAAATGTCTAAAAGTTAAAACAAGGTGACAAGCAGACTACATAGCCTGCTTGTCACGGATAATTGAATACATATTCTTCGGGAGTTCGTCACGTGTTGCCGGACGGGAAGAAACAAGATTGCCCTCCTTGTCATAGAAGGCTGTCATCTTAGAATCACGGTCAACGAACTTGTAAACCTTCTCGTTAACCATACTGCCCTTCTGCTTGATTTCCTTAAGGAGAGAAGAAATCTCTTCCTTGATAGGCTTCAGCTCTGCCTTTTTCTGCTCACGGAAATCCTTGATTTCCTCCTCGATGTCTGAGGCACGTGCGGACTGAAGAGCAAACAGATCCTTCTTCTTCATCAGCTCATCAGAGTTGAATCGCTTGACGAACTCCATCTTCTCAACAGAGTCCGCATTGTTGGCGAGGAAATCCTCACGCTCCTCCAGGTCCTCATACTCGTGACCGAGGGTTGCTGCAATAGTTGCTTTTTCTTTTGCCATTGTTATATGAATTAATGTGTTAATACTCGGCGCCAGCGTCCACGCTTAAATTTCTTGTCTGCGTGGATTCCGAACAACTTTGGTGTTGTGACACCATTCATCATAGGAAGCATATTGCACTTCTTCAAAATACTTTCGAAATGTGAAGAAGTGACAGGAGCGTGGCAGATGATGTTCTTCTTGACATCATACAAGTTGCAATACTTTGATACTACACCCATTACTCGCCCTCCTTCGTTACTTTTAATAACTCCCAGATACCTTTTTGGAAGGTCGTCTCTCCGTTTTTTACTCTCTCCTTGATCTCATCGAGCTTCTTGATCTTGTCGAGATAAGCGTTCTCCTGCGCTTCGAGGCGCTTTGTGACACCCAGCTCCGGGTTGTCACTGATGATGATATCCAATGCGACGCTGGCGAAGAGGTTCGTATTATTCTCCTTCTTGCGTTCATCATCAAACTCGTCGATATCACGAGTAAACTGGTTTTTGCCGTCGATAACCTTCTTGATTTCA